>ERZ772925.18-NODE-18-length-67406-cov-8.04913_pt1 | contig 67406 bp, 60 predicted proteins | sample MGYA00511687_ERZ772925 | MGnify/ENA primary metagenome ERZ772925 (study PRJEB29015, sample SAMEA2738087) | human oral metagenome | biome: human oral; feature: human-associated habitat; material: saliva | place: China | collected 2227 ...
AGTACGAGCCCACCCCCTCCGACCTGAAGAAGGCACACGCCGCCGACCTGGTGCTTGACAACGGTCTGAACCTCGAATCCTGGTTCGCCAAGTTCGTTGAAGAATCTCACGCTAAGCACGTGACCGTCTCCGAGGGCGTCACGCCCATCTCCATTACCGAGGACGCCTACGAGGGTAAGCCCAACCCCCACGCCTGGATGAGCCCCAGCAACGTGCAGAAGTACGTGGACGTGATGATTCGCGAATTTAGCGCCCTCGACCCGGCTCACGCCGCCGACTACAAGTCCCGCGGCGAAGCCTACAAGAAGCAGCTGCAAGACGTGCGTGATGAGCTCGTCAAGGAAATCTCCACCCTGCCTGAGAACCAGCGCGCACTCGTCACCTGCGAAGGCGCCTTCTCCTACCTGGCGGCAGACGCGGGCCTGAAGGAAAAGTACATTTGGGCGGTCAACTCCGAACAGCAGGCGACCCCCTCGCAGATTTCCTCCGCAATCGACTACGTGCGCCAGAACCAGGTACCCGCCGTGTTCTGCGAATCCACCGTCTCTGACAACCCGATGCGCCAGGTAGCCGACGCCACCGGCGCACGATTCGGCGGCGTACTCTACGTGGACTCGCTCTCCGAGGCGAACGGCCCCGTGCCCACCTACCTGGACATGATCCGCTACGACGCACGCACCATCGTGGCGGGCCTCAAGGGCAACTCCTAAACCCGAATAAACCCGGCATAAACCCGGGCTAAACCTGGCATAAACCCCGCATCGAAACCCCGGGTAAAACCCCAAACCCCCGATAGGATAGGAGGGGCGGTCGCCTTCTTGGCTCCGCTCCTCCCACGCCGTTAACACTCGCTCACACAGCACCCACTCACCACCACACAAGCAAGTACACCCGTCGCACGCATACGGTGACCACCAGAAAGAACACAAGGAATGAGCACTCTTCTCAGTTGCGAAAATGTGCACGTGAACTACGGGCCAGTCCGTGCCCTCACCGGCGCATCCTTCACCCTGGACACCGGGCGTATCTGCGGCCTGATCGGCATGAACGGCTCCGGCAAATCCACCCTTTTCAAAGCCATCATGGGGGTCGTGCCCGTGCACGCCGGCAGCATCACCCTCGACGGGCAGCCCGTCGGCGGTCACCGTGGCAGCCACGGCAAGAACGCGCACCACCGCGCCGGACTCGTCAGCTACGTGCCGCAGAGCGAAGAAATCGATTGGACCTTCCCCATCTCCGTGCGCGAGGTCGTTAGCATGGGGCGCTACCGCAACCTCGGCATCACCCGCCGCCTGCGTGCCGCAGACCGTGCCGCCGTGGATGAGGCACTTGCCCGCGTGGAACTGACCGACCTTGCCGACCGTCAGATTGGGGCGCTCTCGGGTGGCCAGCGTAAGCGCGCCTTCGTGGCACGCGCTATCGCCCAGGGTGCCCAGTTGCTGCTGCTTGATGAGCCCTTCGCCGGTGTGGACAAGCGTAGCGAGGCGATGCTCATTCAGGTCATCGAACAGCTGCGCGACGAGGGCGCGACCGTGCTGGTGTCCACGCACGACTTGGCGACCCTGCGCCAGTTCGCCGACGAGGCGCTACTGCTACGCGGTGAGATTCTGATGCACGACACCCCCGAGAAGGTGCTCGCCCCCGAGAACCTGGTGCGTGCCTTCGGCATGGAAGTGAACGCCGGTGCGCCGGTCGCTGCCCCCAACGCTACGACCTCCGGCTCTACTGCGAACAGCTCTGCGGAAGGGAAGAACTAAATGGACATCCTCAACTTTCTGGTGGAGCCGCTGACCCTGCCCTTCATGCTCCGCGCATTCGTGGTCACCGTCATTGCCGCCGCCGTCTGCGCCCTGCTCTCCTGCTGGCTCGTGCTGCTCGGCTGGTCGCTCATGGGTGACGCGATCTCGCACGCGGTGCTGCCCGGCGTGGTGCTCGCCTACATTTTCGGTGCGCCCTTCGCGGTGGGTGCGGTCATTGCCGCGCTCGTGGCGGTGGCGCTCATCGGCGGGGTGCGGCGTAGCGGCCGCGTGCGCGAAGACGCCGCGATTGGCATCGTGTTCACGACCATGTTCGCGTTCGGTCTGGTGTTGATTTCGGTGACGCCGTCGAATACCGACCTGAACCACATTCTCTTCGGTAACGTGCTGGGTGTGTCCTGGTCGGACGTCTGGCAGGTCGCTATCCTCGCGGTGATTGTTGCCGCTGTGCTGCTGGTGAAGCGCCGCGACTTTGTGCTGTACGCCTTCGATCCGGGCTTTGCGCAGGCGGTGGGGTTGCGTCCGCGTCTGCTCGGTGCGCTGCTGCTGATTATGCTGGCGCTGACCTCCGTGGTGGCGCTGCAGATTGTGGGCGTGGTGCTGGTCGTGGCGATGCTCGTCATCCCCGGCTCCACCGCGCGCCTGATCACTGACCGGTTCGTACCGATGCTCGCGGTGAGCGTGGGCGTGTCCCTGGTGGGCACGCTGACCGGCCTGTACGCCAGCTACCACGCGGACGTATCCCCCGGCGGTGCCGTGGTCGTCACGCAGGGTCTGCTGTTTGCCCTGGCGTACGTGTTCGCCCCGCGCTACGGTCTGCTGGGCAGGATGCGTGCCCGCCGGCTCAGCACTGGTGCAGCGAAAACTGAGCCCTCAGCTTCCTAAGTAAGCTCACTGAATACACTCACCGAATACAGCAATAGGCGGAAAGTCCCACCGCGGGGCTTTCCGCCTATTGCTATCTTCTGAAGGTTGGGGGCGCGTACCCGCCCGGATTTCCGGGCTAGAAGTCCGCCTCTACCACCCTGTATCTAGCGCACTGTGCGGGACACGAACAGGGAGGCGGTCGCCTCCGCACCCAAAGGAATAATCGTGCCGCCGGGCTTCACCGCACCGGCCGCGTCTGTCTCGTGCAGGTTGCCGGAACCGGCACCGACCACGCTCACGTTCACCGCCTCCGAGAAGGGCGCACCCTCCTCAATGTGCAGGCGCACACCGGGCACAAAACCGTGGCCCTGCAGGTAACGCAGCAGGCGCGGGTCGTCATCGTTAATGCGTTCGAGCACGACCGTTTCGCCGGGTTCGCACTGGCTCAGCGGCACGGTCTGCGGAAAACTAATGTGCCCCGAAGAGTCGGGGATCGGGTCGCCGTGCGGGTCGCGGGTAGGGTGCCCCAGCAGGGTGTCGATGCGGTCCACCATGAAGTCGGATACCGCGTGCTCCAGAACCTCCGCCTCGTCGTGCACACGGTCCCAGGTGTAGCCGAGAGTCTCAACCAGGAACGTCTCAATGAGGCGGTGGCGGCGAATCATCGCCAGCGCGTAGGAGCGGCCGGTTTCAGTGAGCTCAATAGCGCCGTAGGGCTGATGCTCGATCAGGTCGGCGGCGGCGAGGCGCTTGAGGCCGTCAGATACCGAAGAAATGCGCAGGCCCATGCGTTCTGCCAGGGCGGATGCGGTGGCAGGGGTTTTGGTCCATTCTTCGAGGCTCCAGATTTCCTTGAGGTAGTTCTGGGTGCTGACGGAAAGTTCTGAAAGAGGCATAAAGATAAGTTTACCTTTTCTCGGGTTTTGCCCGCCGGGGTGATGGTTGCGGAAGCGGTGAAAATCCAGGCTTAAATAACGTCCCGCCCGGACGGTTCACCCCTGGCAGGGGGCGATCATCACGGGCGGGATCGGGTGTTCGGTTCCGCGCTGGCAGCTACGAAAGGCTGGCAGGCGCGAAAGAATGAGGGGTGCGCGGCGGCGGTTAGGTGGCGCGGCGGCGCGAACGGTCAATACGGGTCAGCAGCTCGATGAGCGCACCGCGTGCCGCCTGCTCCTCGTGCCAGAGGGAGCGGACGAGGGTGCGGCTGACCGCCTGGGTGGTGATGCCGAGTGCGGTTGCGGCTGCTTTCTGCTGGCCGCGCACGCCGGGTACGAGCAGGTTTACTACGCGCCATTCGGCGTCGGTGCGGTCGGCGCATACGCGGTAGAGCAGGCGTGCGGAGCCTGCGGCGAGGTCGGCGAGATGGCGGTTGTCGGCGCTGACGCTGATGCAGCGTACGGGTGCGCCTCCTTGTGCTTCTTCGACGGCGAGGCGTGAGAATTCGAGAGCGTCGCCGGTGCAGTCGGTGGTGCTGACGGCGCCGAGTGCGCCTGCGAATCGGGGGATGTTGAGCTCGCCGATTCCGATGCCGACCCAGAAGCCGTTATCGCGCGCGGCAATGAGCGCCGCGTGGAGTGCGTCGCTGGCGCGGTCGAAGGCGCCCTGAATTTCGTCAGGGTATGTCTGGGCGAAGGCAACACGCGGGTTGAGCTTTGCGAGTTCGTCCGACAGTGCAGTGAGTGAGTGCTGTGCGGAACGTTGAATAAAGGTTAGAACGAACACCTTCCTATTATGCCGTAAAACCTTCAACAACCGGCGTAAGGTTCGCCGTAATACCGGCAACATTTAAACCCCTAAAAATACGCATTGATAAGGGGAATTATCGTGAGCGTGCACTGTGTGCAGAAATCCTCAAAAGGACGTAGAACACCCCCGAAAGGAAAATAATTTTCATGCAAGTGCACGTTGAATTATTCGCCTTCGGGGGCGTTGAGACGGGTTGATAGACGGGGCTATCGCAGAACTATTGCGCGGTCGGTACCTGCGAGATATGGGGCAGCTGACGCAGCGGCTTCTGGAACACCATCACCACCAGCGACAGGAAAATGAACACCGCGTAGAACAGCGCCGTGTACGTAATGCCCCAATCAACAATGAGGAAGCCAGCCAGCAGAACAGCTAGCGGGGTCAGCGCCATGTTCGGGATGCCCTGCACCGAGTGCACGCGACCGATCATGTGCTCCGGGGTGGAGGCGTTAATGTACGCAATGATGCTTGAATTGAACGAGGGGAGCACAATACCCGCCAACACAATCAGCAGGCAGACCGCCCACAGCATCGAATGAACCACCGGTAGCAGCAGGTAGCAGACCGACATGATGGCCAGTGAGGTAATACCCAGCGGGCCGAGCGCGAACTTCTCGGTCAGCGGGCCGACCAGGAACGAGCCGAGCAGCACGCCCACGCCGAAGGCGCTCGCAAAGATGCCGATGAAGAGCGGGTGCGCGCCCTCCAGTGTGTAGTAGTAGATGAAGGTGAGCGGAATACCGACCGTTCCAAAGTTCGCAAGCGTTGAAACGAATGCAATGGACACCAGCACCTTGTTCTTCAGGATGTACTCGAAACCGGCTTTTGAGTCCTGCCAGAAGCTGGTTTTCTCGCCTTCTTCCTCTTCTGCGGGCTGCCGACTAGCACCGTAGCTCTTGGGTGCGACGATGAACGCCAGTAGGTTCACGACCGCGTGAACGGCGGTCATGAGCACAGTGGAGAAGCCGATAATAATGCCGGCGACCGGGCCGCCCAGCAGGTTGGCGGTGGACTCGCGCGTCTCACCCATACCGGAGGCGTACCCCAGGTGTTCCTTGGGGACTACGCGGGTGATGATGGACTGCTCGCTCGGGTAGTCGAAGGTGGAAATGATGGCGGCGAGAGAAATCGTGATCACCAAAACGTAAATGTTGGTGACGTTGAAAACGAGGTAGAGAAGAATCGCTATCCAGGACAGTGACTGGCCGATACAGGACAGCGCCAAGCACTTCGAGGGGCCGATTCTATCAACCCATGTTCCGGATATCGCCCCGGCGCAGGTGGCGAGAACACCCGCAACGAAGAGGGTGATACTCGCGGCTTCGGGGGAGCCGGTCAGCGCCAGGATAATGATGGGCGTGGTGATATAGCTCATCGAGTCTGAGAGCTGGTTGGCTCCAATGGCGAAGAGAGTATTTCGAAAATCTCTATTCTTGAGTAGCTCGGTGTTGACACTCATGGGGGACCTCCACGATGGGGTTTATGGTGTCGCGCGATGTGCAATCCGCTGTGCATAATCCGTAAGAGTGAATACCTCGACGGGCTACTGCGCCCGCCTGTTTCTGCTTGTGCTCGTCGGTAACGATGGGGTGGTTGAGGATGCACGGGGCGGCTCATCGGGAGCCACCCCCCCCCGCACAAATAGTGTGTCGCGCGATACTTTAGATTCTATGAGAGATATGAATCATATGCATGAGGGCACGTCGAAAAACTTTCCCAATTTTGAGTATTGACATTAGGGTTAGGGTGACTATAATTCAGTCTTGGTGCTTCCTCCCGGTTAAGCCCTGACTGAACCCGGCTGAGCCCGAATCAGGGCACGCCAAAGGCACCCGCTACCAGGCTCCGCCAGACCCCGCAACGCAGCGGGCGGGGGCGGGGGAGTGTAGAAGAGCACAGAATAAGGGCTGCACTAGGTGCTACTCCACCAGGCCCGCGAAGCCCGACAGAGCCAGCACCTCCTCAACATCCTGCGGCACCGAACGCGCCACCCATGGCGAATGCACCAACACCGCCTGCCACTGACCGCGCGACACCGCCACATTCAAACGATTCGGCGACAGCACAAACCCGGCACCGCGCCCAGAATCAACCCGCGACGACGCCAACGACACCAACACCACCGCAGCCTCCTGACCCTGGAACTTATCCACCGTGCCCACACGCACACCAGCACCCGAAGAATCCGCCAAACCAGTAGCAATCAGCGCCTCACGCACACAATCAACCTGCGCGTTATACGCCGCCACCACAATGCAATCCTCCGCCGCCAGAGGGCGCGGCTCAGCACCAGCCGCCGGAACCCACTCACGACCCAACAACTCGCGCACGCAATCCACCACCGCCTGCGCCTCCTGCACAGAACGCACCGAACAACCCGCATGCTCCACCGGATATGACACCACACCCGGCGCAACACCCTGCAGGGCGCGACCAGCCGTCGCCGCCGCGCTCGCCAACGCGCCATCATACGACAGCCACGAAACCCGCTCGCACAACGCCGAATCCATACGCCACGACTCACCCAAGAAATAGCCAAAACAAGGATCCAGCGCCGCCGCCCCGTCAGACAACCAGCCCAACGCCGAAACATCCACCGGGTACGGGTGCACACCCGTCGACACCTGCGGCAACTGCTGCGGATCACCCAACAGCAGCACCGAACGCGCCGCACGAGCCGCCGCCACCGTGTTCGTCAGAGAGAACTGGCCCGCCTCATCAACCACCAGAACATCCAGCGACCCGACAGGCACGCGACGCTCACTCACGTAATCCCACACCGTGCCGCCAAACAGCAGGCCGCCCACACCAGAAATCAGCTCCACCAGCTCAGAATCAGACACCTCAGACCACGGGGCGTCCGGAGTCACCGACTTACCGCGCAGACGCACCGCACGCGAAACATCAAAACCATCACGGGCACAGCACGCCAACATGAGATTCTCAATCACCGCATGCGACTGAGCCACCACGCCCACCTTCGCACCCTCAGCCACCAGACGCGCAATCACATGCGAGGCGAGGAAGGTCTTACCCGCACCCGGAGGGCCCTGAACCGCCACATAGGAATGGTCGAGAGCGCGAACCGCCGCGTGCACGGCATCCACCGTGGGCAGGTCAGATCCGGAAAAATCAACCTCACAAGGTAGATTTTCTGCATTTTTGGCATTCAAAGCGCCCTTCTTGAGGCGCGGCGCGCGGCGGAACAGCAAATCCGCGGAGGCGCTCTCCACCCCCGTCAGCGAAGCTGCCGAATCAAGCACGCTCGGCAGGGTGCGGGGCGCGGCGGGAGCCTCTTCGGACTCGCTTGAAGCCCCGGAATCCTCGCCGGGCACGGGGTCGCTCGGCATGAGGGTGCCGTTGAACAGCAGCCCGTGCACATCAGCCTGCAGAGCCGCCTCAATCGTCGCCGTAGACACCGGATCGCCAGGACCAATACCCGAAGGCAGGGCACCGTGCGGCTCATCCTTCACGCGGATGCGCTCCTGCAGAAGCACCTCCAAGAACTCGTCAGCCGACTCAGCGCCAGCCGACTCGCCGGTCGACTTGCCGGACTCTGCGGCAGCCTCTTCGGGATCTGCAGAATCTGCGGAATCCACGGAACCGGCACGGAAACCACCCTGTGCCACCGCCAGTACGCGCATGCCAAAGAAACCCGTCGCCGCCAACTCGGCGGGCACACGCTCACCCGGATTCGACGCACGGAAATAATTCAGCTGCGACTCCATGCGGTCCAGCGCAATCTGCGGGCTCAAACCCGCCTCATACGCACAAAAAACCGCACGGTCAGAGGGCGCAATCACCAGGCTCGGGTCAGCCTCAATTCGCGCACGCAGCAGGCGCACCTGCGCGCCGCGCACACGATACCAGCCGGGGGCGTCTTCAACCTCGGTGGGCTCCTTCATGGCGGCGGCAAGCGCCTCCAGGTCTGCGGGGGTATTCAGAAGCGCATGCGCATGCTCCACCGAAAGCACCTGCACCCGATCAAGGTACGCATAATCGCGGCTCGCCACCCAGGCCGTCGGGCCGTCCTCCAGGCGGCGAATGTGCTCACGCCAGAACGGGGCACGCTCGCGGCGGTGATAATTCGTCATGGATAGCAGCATCGCCGCCTCAAGCTCACCGGCACCCCAGCCGTGCTCCGCCGCGTGCTCCTCCAGGGATGCGAGCTGGGCATCCAGCAGGCACTGCAGGCGGTACTGTTCGCTGTCGTTCTCCACCGCGGCGGGCACCCTGTACATGACCGGATACTCTTCGGTTTCGGGGTCTTCGGCGGTATCTTTGGCAGCGTCTTCGGTGACGAGCTCCGGGGCATCGGTCGCGAGGGCAAGAGAAGCCGCCGCGTTCAGGCACGCCGGGCACTCGCCGCAGGTCAGAAAATACGGGATGCGCTCGGCAAGTTCCGCCGGTTCTACACCCTCGTTCAGCGCCTCGGTGAGCAGCAGGAGGCGCTGCTCCTGCAGGCGAATCAGCGGCAGAATACGCGCCGAATCAACCCGGTGAGGTTGAGGAACGGGGGAGTGGCGCCCAGTATGCTCAGTGGGCTCCGATTCGGACCCCGCGTTGTACTCATTCGCGCCGTACTCATTCGCGCCGTGCTCTAGATGAAGGTCGAGGCGCGCGGCATTCTCGGCACTCTCGGTTGCACTAGCGGTCAGCAGGTGCGCCGCCAGGGCACCGCGCAACAGTGCCCGATGCGCCGCCTCACCCAGATGCGGGGTGCAGACGATTCGGGCGGTATTGCTCTCGGCGGTGCTGTCCGCAGCCGGGCAGTCGAGGCGGTCGAGCTCCACCGTGTAGGTCAGCCCCGCCGCGGAGATCGCCACCAGGGGCACCGGGTGTACTGTGCCGCCCGCATGCTCACCGCTAACTACTCCACTGCCGACTACTGCACTGCCGACCATTCCGCCCTCGGTTAGCACCCGCAGGCACTCGCGGTACGCTTCGCGGGCACGCTCCAACTTCTCGTGGGTCGGGTGGGCAGACTGCTTCTGCGCACGCTCCCGAAGCTCGGTGTAGAGCCGCAGCTCGCAGGCGGAGGTGGCGGTCAGATCAGCGAGGGTGAAGGTAAGGTCCATGGTGACTTTTCTGCTGGAGGAGAGAGAAACAAAGCGGGCGTGAAGCCCCGCCGCAGGGAGTGGGGGCGAGTCCCAGTTGAGGAGTCTGTCGGCATCCCGTGCCCCCCTCACTCCGAGAGGTTGATTTTCAGGTTTCACGTGAAACACTACAGAAAATCAACCTTTATGGGGTGATTTAAGGGGCTTTTGGGGCTATCCGGGCACACACGCTAGGAGGCTGTACCCGCCACAGTCGCGGTAGAAACTGCCGCCGCGGGCGCCTCCGAAGCGGGTACCGAAGCACTCGGCGCGGTCGAACGGTTCGCAATCGCCGCCGCGGCAGCGTCCACGCGTTCCTTCGCGGCGGGCAGCGCATCCGCACCGCCCAGATCGTTCAGAATAATCGCGAAAATCAGGCGGGTGCCGTCGGGTCGGGTCGCCACACCGCACAGTGAAGACACCGTGTACAGGGTGCCGGTCTTCGCCTGCACAAAAGTGCGTGCGTGCACGGCGTTCGCCGCACCAAAACGATCGGACAGGGTGCCGCTCACGCCCGCGACCGGGAACGTGCTCATCAGCTGCTCCGCATGCTCATCAGCATTCAGCAGAGCCACAACCTGCACGAGGGTTCGGGCGGTCACGCGGTCCGTCAAGGACATGCCGCACACGTCTGCCTGCACCAGGTTTTCAATGTTCACGCCGGCATCCACGAGCGCCTGGCGCACGGTCTGCTGTGCCGCCTCGCCGCTGCCTTCCTTACCGGCGGCAACGGCGGCGCAACGGCCGAGCACCTCGGCGAGGACGTTGTCGGATTCGAGCATCATGTGCTGCGCCTGCTCCAGCAGGGTTGCCGATTCGACCGCGGCGATTTCAACTGCTTCCGTGGGGGCGGTGCGGCGCTCCGCGAGGGTGAAGCTCATGCCGGATTCCTTGCCGGCGGTGTTGAGCGCATCCACGAACGCCTGCTGAGCGGCAACCGCCGCATCGTCCGGGCGTACCGGGTTGCTTGCGGTGGACTTGCCCGGCACCGTGTGCGATTCGAGCGCAATGGGGTGAATGGGCGTGATCTGGCCGGACGCCACGTCGGCGTTATCCCAGCCGGGGTTCACGCCGGGGCCGGTGAAGAAGGTGCCGTCAAGGTAGACGGGCAGCGCCGCGGTCGGCTTCTCGCCCTGAAGAAGCGCCTTCACGGTCAGCTCGGCGAGGGTGCCCAGGCCTGCGCGTCCGACAATCTGCTTCGGGTTGGAGGCGCCCGCACCGAGCAGGGTGTCGCCGCCTGCCATGAGGTACAGTCCGGCGGCGTCGCGGGTGACGCGGGTGCGCAGGCGTGCCTGCAGGTTCGCGTAGTGGTTGAGCGCGAACAGGGTCAGCACCTTAAAAGTGGAGGCGGGCACGCGCGCGGTGTCGGCGTTGGTGGCGTACAGGTCGGCGGGTGCGGTGGTTGCCTTGACGCTGGGCAGGTTGCCGTCCATGCCGGTGACGAGCAGACTGTACTGCGGGTAGGTGCCGTCCGCGAAGAGCGCGGTGAGGGCGGCACGTAGTTGCTTCTGCTCCGCTTCGGGCAGTGCGGGTGCGAGGGTCGGGGTGGCGCTCGGGGTTGCGGAGGCGGTCGCCTCGGCGGTGCCGGTGGGGCTGCCGGTTGCGCTGCCGGTGGGGCTTGCGGAACCTTCGGGGCGTTTCTGTTCGGTTGCGACGGATCCGCAGGCTGTGAGGAGGAACATGCCACCGAGGGTGAGGGCGGCGCGGCGGGTGAGGGTGGTGGTCTGTGTGTTGGGCTTGTTGGAAGGCATCTTTTGAGCATAGCGGGCGGATGGGGTGCCTATCGAATTTACGCGCCGGTGTTGGAACACTCCTGCCGCGTTCCTCCCGCCCTTCACGAACCCTATCTGACCTGTCCGGCACGGCGGCGGGTCGCGTTGGCGGGCGCGGGACTAGGCGGAACGTTAACAGTGGTGTGCGCGTGGTAAATTACGCTGGTTTTGGCGCCGAATACGCGGTTTCGGTGTGGGTGAACGGGTTACAATGGGTGAGTTCAACACCTAACTTTCGCACCTTGCGCGCCAAAGTCGCCGCGAAAGTGACTCTAACTCACGAGAAAGAAGGTTCCGATGGAACTCGACGTCACTATTGAAATTCCCCGCGGCTCCCGCGTGAAGTACGAAGTGGACCACGAGACCGGCCGCCTGCGCCTGGACCGTGTGCTGTTCACCTCCATGCAGTACCCCACCGCTTACGGCTACTTCGAGAACACCCTCGGTGAGGACGGCGACCCGCTGGACGCAATGCTGATCCTGGATGTTGACGTTGTTCCCGGCGTGCTGGTTGAGTCCCGCCCGGTCGCAGTGTTCAACATGACCGATGAGGCTGGCGGCGACGCTAAGGTTCTGTGCGTTCCCACCGACAAGCGTTACGACCACATCAAGTCCCTGGCTGATGTTCCCGAGCAGCTGAAGGCTGAGATTCAGCACTTCTTCGAGCGTTACAAGGACCTGGAGCCCGGCAAGTGGGTTAAGGGCGAGGGCTGGGAAGACCTGGCTGCTGCTGAGAAGATGGTCCAGGAGGCTATCGACCGTTTCGCAGCTGAGGGTCACTAAGCTGCCGCACCGTTAGGTGCACCCGGTTTTTGTAGGGGGCGTGTTCCCCGTGTCTGGTTCGTGCGAGTTTTCGTGCGTGCTGGAGGCGGTGGGCACGCCCCCTTTTGTTGTGCTCCTTGGCTGTGTTTGGGGGTGCCGGAAAGGCGTGTTTAACCGAACTATTCTTCGGAAAACAGTCTCAGAGCACCCCTGGGAGTGCTAATATAGGCGTATTACGAAGAATAGTTCGTATAACCTGAGGTTCTGTAGCGGTGAGGAGGAAACCCCATGGCATTCGACGCAACGAAGTTCGCGCAGGAATTTGGTGCCCAGGTTCGTGCCGTCCGCAAGTACGAAAAAATCACCCAAATGGAGTTGGCGTGGATGGTTGGGCTCAGCGATAAAACGATCCGCGATATTGAGCGTGGGCTACCCGGCCCGTCAATTGGTGCGGTCCTCAAGGTCGCCCAAGAGCTCGGCATCGAGCTGGCCATCACCAACCCCCTCACCTAACCCCTCCCGCACGCCTATATAAAGGAACCATCATGCAGAATGGACGCGCAGGACGCCTGCACCCCGCCGTCGGCACTGCCCGCCGTCACCTCGCCGCCGCCCTCGAAAAGCTCCTCGGCGCCGGAAGTATCAAAGCCACCGGACGCTCCCGCACCGCCTCCACCTCGGACGCCGCCGACCTGCCCCTGCTCCTGGTCGCCTGCAGCGGCGGCCCCGACTCCCTCGCACTGGCAGCCATTGCCGCGCACTTCGCCCGCCGCGGCGACGTACGCGTAGGCGCCATCATCGTCGACCACGACCTACAAGAAAACTCCGCCGCAGTCGCCGCGCAGACCGCGCAGACCCTCACCGACCTGGGGCTTCACCCCGTCATCACCGAAAAAGTGCAGGTTCCCGCCGGCAACATGGGCCCCGAAATGGCGGCACGCACCGCCCGCTACAGCGCCTTCACCCAAGCCGTCGAGGCGACCGGCGCCCGCGCCGTACTACTCGGCCACACCCTCGACGACCAGGCAGAAACCGTGCTGCTCGGCCTGAGCCGCGGCTCCGGCACGCGCTCCCTGGCGGGCATGCCGCCCGTGCGCGTCGAAGAGGGTGTCACCTACCTGCGGCCCTTCCTCGGCCTGCGCCGCACCGACATGCTCGACATCTGCGACGCCGAAACCCTCACCCCCTGGATCGACCCGACCAACACCGACGAAACCCTCATGCGTGCCCGCATCCGCCACAGCGTGCTGCCCTACCTGGAGGAGCACCTCGGCGGGGACGTCGCCCGCTCCCTGGCGCGCACCGCCTCCGTAGCTGGCCCCGACGCCGAATACCTCGACGAACAGGCGCAGGTAGCCTACAAGCAGGCGCTCCTACCCGCCGGAACCGCCGTGCGCGGCATCGAACGTGAAGACGCCGTGCTGCTGGACCGTGCGCAGGTGGCGGCGCTACATCCGGCGCTTCGTTTGCGTGTGCTTGCGACCGCCTGCAAAGCCGCCGGAGGAGAGAACCCCGGCTTCGAGCGACTGCAGGCGCTGGACTCTTTCACCGCCGAATACGCGGTAGCTGGGCCCGTTCAGATGCCCGGTCACGTGAGCGCGTACCGCCGCCGCAAAATTGTGCATCCGGCAACCGGTGAACGCCTGGACGTGCTCGTATTAGTGCCAACTCGACCTTAACTAGGTGCCCGCGGAAGCATCCTCAGCACACACTATCTGCGTGGTGAGGTGCGCCGCGGCGCCGTTTTAAGCCATACTTAAGGCGAACACCATCCACATAGTCCGCCGTGGGAAGGCATGAAACCCCTTTACCTGGGGCCCCCGGCGGAGGCGCAGAGCGTCTAAAGATACGAAGGAATACATCGTGCAGGCTATCGACGTGCAGGACGATATTAAGAACGTTCTCTTCAGCAAGGAAGAGATTAACGCGAAGGTCGCCGAACTGGCGGCGCGCATCGACGAAGACTACGCCGGTAAGGACGTGCTGTTGGTGGGTGTTCTCAAGGGCGCCATCATGATCATGGCTGACCTTTCCCGCGCTCTCAAGGGCCACTACACCATGGACTGGATGGCTGTTTCTTCTTACGGTTCCGGCACCAAGTCCTCCGGCGTTGTGCGTATCCTCAAGGACCTGGACACCGACCTGGTGGGCCGCAACGTCCTGATCGTTGAAGACATCATTGACTCCGGTCTGACCCTGGCATGGCTGCAGCAGAACCTGATTTCTCGCGGTGCAGCTTCCGTTGAGATTTGCACCCTGCTGCGCAAGCCCAAGGTCGTCAAGGCTGACGTTGAGGTCAAGTACGTCGGCTGGGACATCGAGCCCGAATTCGTTGTTGGTTACGGCCTGGACTTCGCTGAAAAGTACCGCAACCTGGACTGCGTCGCAACCCTGCACCCGCACGTTTACTCCTAAGCCTTCACCTCAGCAACCATGCTGTAGGTGTTACGCCCCGCCTCCTCACGCTTGTGGGGGAGCGGGGCGTTGCTGTACCCGGTGGTGGATGCGGGACGTAGCCGCCAAGATGCGCCGCCGCCGCGGATACCCGGCAAAGAAAATGCACTTTCACCCCCGCCGAGTGCTACAACCCTTTAGCCCGCAGGTGAAATAGAGAAGCCCGGTACCTAGCCGCTCGCCGGGGTAGGGTACATTTAAGGTTGCATCGTTGGGTGTTCCGGCTGGCATGCCGCACCCCCAACGGGTTACAGCCGCAACGTAAGGACAAAGCATTGGCGCAAAACCCCAATACTCCGCAGAAAGGCTCGGAGGGATTCCTGAAGAAGCTGATTAACGGCCCCTGGTTCTGGCCGGGCGCAGCTCTCGTGATCATGCTGGCTTTCCTCATGACCTCCTTCTTCACTCAGCCCTCGCGTCAGGTGGACACCAACGTGGGTCTTCAGATGCTCAAGGACCACCAGGTCAAGAGCGCAAAGATCTACGACGGCGACCAGCGCGTCGAGCTGCAGCTTAAGGACGATTACAAGAAGGGCAACGACAACTACGGTAAGTCGGTGCGCTTCTACTACGTGCAGCCCCGCGGCGAAGAAGTTGCTAAGGCAATGGAATCCGCCGAGCTGGAAAGCTACACGGACCAGCCGGTTGAGCACAGCTTCCTGAGCTCCCTGGTGTCTCTGCTGCTGCCGATTCTGCTCTTTGGTGTGCTCTTCTGGTTCCTGATGGGACGAGTCGGAGGCGGCTCCTCCGTCATGAGCTTCTCCAAGTCCCGCGCGAAGAAATTCACCAAGGACAAGCCGGAAGTCCGCTTCAGCGATGTCGCCGGCGTGGACGAGGCGCTCGCCGAACTGGAAGAAGTCCGCGAGTTCCTGGCTGAACCCGAAAAGTTCACCCGCCTGGGTGCAAAGATTCCCAAGGGCGTTCTGCTGTACGGCCCTCCCGGCACCGGTAAGACCCTGCTCGCCAAGGCTGTGGCGGGCGAGGCTGGCGTGCCGTTCTACTCGATTTCTGGCTCTGACTTCGTTGAAATGTTCGTGGGTGTGGGTGCCTCCCGCGTACGCGACCTGTTCAAGGAAGCGAAGAGCGACCCCGCCGCCATCGTCTTCGTCGACGAGATTGACGCTGTTGGCCGCCGCCGCGGCGTCGGCATGGGCGGCGGTAATGACGAGCGTGAGCAGACCCTGAACCAGCTGCTGGTTGAGATGGACGGCTTCGACGGCAACTCGAACGTCATCGTCATTGCGGCAACGAACCGACCCGACGTTCTGGACCCGGCGCTGCTGCGTCCCGGCCGTTTTGACCGCCAGATTGGTGTGGACGCCCCCGACATGCAGGGCCGCGAACACATCCTGCGCGTTCACGCGGCAGGCAAGCCGATCGCTAACACTGTTGACCTGGCTCAGGTCGCTAAGCGTACCCCCGGCTTCACCGGTGCTGACCTGGCGAACGTCATGAACGAGGCGGCACTGCTGACCGCCCGCGATAACGGCAACGTGATTGACGACCGCGCTATCGACGAGGCAATCGACCGCGTCATGGCTGGTCCGCAGCGTTCCTCGCGCATCATGAACGAGCACGAACGTAAGGTCACCGCATACCATGAGGGTGGCCACGCCCTGGTCGCGGCGGCACTGCGTAACTCCGCGCCCGTCACCAAGATTACGATTCTTCCGCGCGGTCGCGCCCTGGGTTACACCATGGTCATGCCGCAGGACGACAAGTACTCCACGACCCGCCACGAACTGCTCGACCAGATGGCGTACGCGATGGGTGGCCGTGCCGCTGAGGAAATCGTCTTCCACGACCCCTCCACCGGTGCGTCTAACGACATTCAGAAGGCGACCGACACCGCCCGCAAGATGGTCACCGACTACGGCATGAGCGCCGTCATCGGTTCCGTGAAGCTCGGCGGCGAAGACACCGAACCGTTCCTCGGTGGCGGCGGCGCTTCGGCACGAAACTACTCCGACGCAACCGCGGCAAAGGTCGACGCTGAAATCCGCGCCCTGCTGGACCAGGCACACGACGAGGCATTCCAGATTCTGCTGGAAAACCGCGATATTCTGGACCGCCTGGCCTTCGCCCTGCTCGAGAAGGAAACCCTGCTCGAGAACGAGATTGCCGAAATCTTCAAGGATGTTCGTAAGCGCCCCGAACGTGAGTACTGGTATTCCAAGCCGACCCGCGAGCGCACCAACATTCCGCCGGTGAAGGCACCGAGCGAGCTGGCGAAGGAATCCGAAAAGGCTGAGGAAGCACCTGCCGATGCACCGGCAGCTCCTGCTACGGCACCTACTGTTCCGGTAGCACCGGCTGCACCCGCACAGCAGGTCCCGACTCAGCAGGCACCCGCGCAGTCGGAGGCGCCTCTCACCAACCCGGACGCCGACCCGACCGTCGCAATGCCCGCCCAGCAGTACCCGAACTACCCCGCCCCTCCGGCGCAGCGCCCGGAGAACGGCACCCCGAACCAGAATGGAGCAGAGAATGAGCGAGGTTAAGAACGCCGTCGACCAGCCGCGTATTGAGGCTGCCGTCCGCGAGATTCTGCTCGCGATCGGTGAGGACCCGGACCGTGACGGTCTGCAGCAGACCCCGGCACGTGTGGCGCGCGCCTACGCGGAGTTCTTCTCGGGCCTGCACCAGGATGCCGGCGAGATTCTGGGTACGACCTTCGACATCGCCCACTCTGAGATGGTGCTGGTGAAGGACATTCCGTTCTACTCCACCTGTGAGCACCACCTGGTGCCTTTCCACGGTGTGGCGCATGTGGGTTACATTCCCGGCCCGGACGGTAAGGTGACCGGTCTGAGCAAGCTTGCCCGCGTGGTGGATATGTACGCTCGCCGCCCGCAGGTGCAGGAGCGTCTGACTACGCAGGTGGTGGAGGCTCTGGAGGAGCACCTGAACCCGCGCGGCGCGATTGTGGTGATTGAGGCTGAGCACATGTGCATGTCGATGCGCGGTGTGCGTAAGCCGGGCGCGAAGACCGTGACCAGCGCGGTGCGCGGTGCGCTGATGAACGGCGCAACCCGTGCGGAGGCGATGAGCCTGATCTTCTCGCAGCGCTAAGCGCACCCTAGACACGTTGAAAGGGGCGGAGGTGAAAACCTCCGCCCCTTTTCGCATCGCCAAAGCGCTCTGAGAGTGTGTTCTGAGCCGGTACCTTCCGCGGCTGCGGCAGCGTCGGCAGTGCCGCACCGCAGAAGCTTAGACGAGCCCCGCCGCTAACGCTGCAGAGAACCCTTCGACCCGCTCGGATTATCCCAACCCAGGGCAAGAGTCACGATCAAGCCCACGGCAATGAAACCGCAACCGGTCGCGGTGCCGAAAGCAATCCAGCGCACAGCGGGAGCGCCTTCAGCGAGCACAATAGTCACCAGCGCGGCAAGAGCCACAAGGGAGAGGATCCAAGCTCCAGTCTTCATATTCACAACGAGTCACTTCCTAGAGTATGTATGTGTGGGTGTGCACCGCCGACCGGGAATGCGCCCGGTGCGGTATGCGTGCCCTCCCAGCATACCCTTAAATAAGTATCTGCAATGCAAATATTGCTTGTTGTGTCACCAGAATCGCCCCCGCCGCTGTCTCAACCCTGCCCCAATCGCCGCCCCAAGCACAGCGGCAAACATGGCGGCACCGCAGATTCGGTACGATAAATTTATGACTGAATCCACACACACCACCCGTGTAGCCCCCCTGCCCTGCGACGCGCTCGCCGCCGAACGCACCCTCGTCATGGGCATCCTCAACGTCACCCCCGACTCCTTCAGCGACGGCGGCCAGCACTACGCCGCCACCGACGCCATCGCCCGCGCCGCCCGCATGATCGTCGAGGGCGCCTCCATTATCGACATTGGCGGCGAGTCCACCCGCCCCGCCGGTGCCGTGCGCATCAGCGTGGAGGAGGAGCAGCGCCGCATCCTGCCCGTCATCGAGGCTGTCGCGCAGATGGGCACCACCATCAGCGTGGACACCATGAACCCGCAGACCGCCCGCGCCGCCATCGCCGCGGGTGCGCACATCATCAACGATGTGTCCGGTCTGAACGTGAGCGATGAAATGATTGAAACCGCCGCCGAACTGCAGGTGCCGTACATCCTCATGCACGCCCGCGGCACCTCCCAGACCATGGACAGCCTGGCGGAATACCCGCGCGGCGTGGTCACCGAGGTTGTGGAGGAGCTGACCGGTCTGCGTGAGCGTTTCCTCGCCGCCGGTGTGCTGTCGCAGAACCTGATTCTTGACCCGGGTCTGGGCTTCGCGAAGGGCGGTATGCAGGACTGGGAGCTGCTCGCCGCCATTGACGAGCTGCAGGGGCTGGGCCACCGCCTGCTCATTGCCGGTTCCCGCAAGCGTTTTATCGCCAACGCCCTGACTGCAGCGGATATGGCGCTGGCTGAGCGCCTGAACGCGAGCGGCTTCACTGCAACCGATGCCGGTGAGGCTGAACGCGCACTGTGGCAGTCGCTGTCGGAACCGCGCCCGGCTCAGCATCGTGCCGCAGCTTCTGCGGCGGTGACCGCCCTGGTGGCGGCGCGCGGCGTGTGGGCGGTGCGCGTACACGACGTGCCCGCCAGCGTGGATGCGGTGACGGTCGCCTCCGCGCTGCGTTCTGTCAGCTAGAACCACCAACCCCGCCCACAACCTTCGACTACCCGAATACTTTCTAGGAGACCCCAATGACCCAGGCAGATTACGCCCGCCACGACCGCATCACCCTCACCGGCATTACCGCCAAGGGCTATCACGGCGTGCTCGATTTTGAGAAGCGCGACGGCCAGCCCTTCGTCGTGGACGCAACCCTGTACAGCGATTTTTCCGCCGCGGCCGCCACGGATGACCTGACGAAGACCACGAACTACGCGCTCGTGGTGGACCTGATTCACCGCCACGTGACGAATGGTTCGCTGGACCTGATTGAGACCCTTGCCGTGAATATTGCCGAGGGCATTCTCTCCATGTTTGAGCTGGTGGAGGCGGTGGAGATTACCGTGTCGAAGCCGCAGGCACCGATTGAGCTACCGTTCGGTAACGTTGCGGTGAGCGTGTTCCGCGAACGCGCCGCTGAGGACGGCCGCTAGTGGTGGGTGCGGCAAAGTATGCGCACCGCGCGGTGTTGGCGTTGGGCTCGAACCTGGGCGAAAGCGAAGATACCCTGGAGCGTGCCGTCGCCGACCTGGTGGCGGGCGGCGTGCAGCTGGTGCGCGCCTCCGGGCTGTACCGTACCGCCCCGGTGGGGGGCCCGGCGGGTCAGCCGGATTTTGTGAACGCGGTCATTGAGGTGACCACCGACCTGGGCGCTTACGAGCTGCTGAAGCTGTGTAACGCGGTGGAGGCGGCGCATCACCGTGAGCGCCTGGTGCGTTGGGGCCCGCGCACCCTCGATATTGACGTGATTGACTATGACGGCGTGATCTCTGAGGACCCGCTGCTGACTCTGCCGCATCCGCGGGCGCAGGAGCGTGCTTTTGTGCTGGTGCCGTGGGCGCAGATGGACCCGCAGGCGCGCCTGACGGTGACCCGGCGTGCGGAGCCTTCGGGGGAGCGGCTGGATGAGGTTCCTGCGCCGCTGAGCCGCGAGGTCGTGAGTATTGAGGAGCTGTCTCGCACGCTGGTTGAGGCGGATGAAGACGCTATTAGCTATATGCGTGAGATGAAGGTACCTGATCAGCCTTAAATGTGGCACTCTGGAAGGTAGAGGAACCTACCGAAAGGAAACACCATGAAGCCCCTGAGCTATCGGGCGATTATTGTGGCGGCGGTGTGCGCTGCCGCTGTCGCTCTTATGGTGAATTCCGTGATGATTCGCGCCGGTTTTGGCGAGCTGAATTTTTCGTGGATGCTCGGCGCGGTGTGCCTGCTGGTTGCGGCGGGTGCCGTGTGGCTGGGCGTGCAGGTGGCTCGTTATCGTCGTATTCAGACGCGTGAGAAGGTGCCGCATATGGGCCCGATTCTTGCGGCGCGTGCGGTGGCGTATGCGCAGGGGGCCATCATGACCGGTGCCCTGTTGACGGGCTGGTGCGGTGCGATTCTTGGCTACCATGTGGCGATGGTGTCTACGCGCGGTTTTTCGGTGGTCTTTTGGGAGGTTCTTGTTAATTGTGTGGGCAGTGTTGCCCTGCTGATTGCTGGCCTGTGGGCTCAGCATTGTTGTCGTATTCCGCCGGAGGATGATGAGGATGCGGCCTCCTCTTCCGGTGCTGTCAAGCCGCGAGAGGGAGGAACCTATGTCGGCTCCTAACCAGAATAGTTATTCGCCGAATGGCCGGTACGGGCAGGACGCCCAGCAGAGTCAGTATGGCCAGAGCCAGCCTGTTCAGCAGAACCAGTACGGGCAGTACCAGCAGGCGGCTTACGGTCAGCCCGGCGCACAGTATGACCAGCAGGCGCAGTATGGACAGCAGACCCAGCCTGACCAGCAGGCACAGTACGGTCAGCAGGTTCCGCCCGCTGCCGCGTACCCGAACGCGCCGCAGCCGGCGCCTTCTCAGCCGGTAAGCTCCCAGCCTGTGCCCCCGCAATCTGTGCCGGAGCCGCAGTGGGTGCCCGCCGCCTCCGGCTACCTGACGGTTCGTTTTGTGCACACTATTTCTGCCTTGGCGTTCCCGATTCTTGCGGGTGTTGCCCTGTATTGTGCGGGTGCGTTCTTCGGCGGCCCGGAGGCGCTACGCATCGTCGGTCTGGCGGTAATCGCGGTGTTTGGTCTGTGGGGTCTGTGGTGGATTCTGACCACTCCGCGCCGCACTCGCGCACTCGGCTACGCGCTGGAGTCGAATCACCTGATGGCTCGCCGTGGCATCGTGTTCCGTTCCATGAGCTCCATGCCGTACGGTCGTATCCAGTATGTTGATGTGGATTCGGGCCCGCTGGAGCGCATGTGCGGTGTTGCCCGCCTGACGGTGCGCACCGCGGGCACGACGACCGGCACGATGGTGCTGTTCGGTATTCCGCTGAACGTGGCGGAGGAGCTGCGCGCGGATCTGGTGCGCCGCGCCGATGAGCGAATGGCGGCACTCTAATGAGTACCCCGGTTCCGCCCAACCCCGCGTCGCAGGCACCGCAGCCTCCTGTATCTCAGGTGCCGCAGGAGCAGAAGTGGTGGCGTGCCGATATCCGCACGTTCATCATGAACCTCTGGTTCATTATTCTGCTGGCGTTCGGCTTCTTTCAGAGCATTATCCTGAATATTCTGACCACCCCGCCGAATGAGTGGGGTGCGCGCCTGACGCAGGCATTCGACGAGAACAGTAGTTACCTCAGCGCGACGTACTCGCAGCTCATCGGCTTCGCCGTGCTCGTACTGATTCTGGTCGGTGGCTCGATTGACTGGTGGTTTACCCGCTACAGCCTGGATAATTTAGCGATTCACCGCCGTAGCGGTTTCCTGTTCAAGAAGAACCGCACGATTCGTCTGGAGAGCGTGCAGAGCGTGGACATTTCGCGTCCTCTGGTGGCGCGCCTGCTGGGTCTGTCGGAGCTTCGTTTTGAGGTGGCTGACGGCTCTTCGGAGGCGCTGCACATCAAGTACGTTTCTGCCCGCAAGGCGGAGGTTCTGCGCCGCACCGCGATGGCGAGCATTAACCTGCTGCGTTCGGAGGCGGCTGGCCGCCCGGTCGACGTGCTGCCCGATAGCATGCAGATTTCTGCGGAGCGCATGCCGGATGCGGATCAGCTGCACCAGCCGTTCGAGGCGTCCTATGGTGCGCCGGTGCAAGACGGCACCCAGCAGTCTGTACCTCAGCAACCGGCCGCATCCCGCCGCGGTGCTCGCGGCCGTATGCCGATGCCGGTCGCGGCTGACCCCTCGCAGCCGCCGATTTTCCGCATCTCGAATGTGCGTCTGATTGCCTCCATCATGCTGGAGCACCTGGTGTGGCTGGTGCCCGCCGTAGCCCTCATGGTCGGTGCCGCCGTCTTCGCCGCGATCTTGGCTGGTGAGAGCCCGTTCCTCATTTTCATGGCGATACTGCCCGGCACCTTCGCGCCCATGGTTGGTTACGTGGTTGCCCTCTGGACACGTTTTGATGGTGCCGCGAACTTCAAAATCACCCCCAGCGGCCAGGGCGGCGTGACCCTGCGGTACGGTTTCACCGGCACGCACACCCAGAACGTGATGGTTGAGCGTATTCAGGCGCTGGCTGTGGAGCAGTCCATCCTGTGGCGTGCGTTCGGCTGGTACCGCATCAAGATGACCATTGCCGGTATCGGTATTGAGAAGAACGACAACCAGAAGCTGGTGACCCGCAATATTGCCCTGCCGGTGGGCAACAGGCAGGAGGCGCTGATGGTGTTGCGTCTGCTGCTGCCCGCCCTGGATGAGGCGCAGGCGCAGGCGCTGCTGGATACCGCCGACGGTTCGCTGAAGAGTCAGAAGCCGCAGGTTCCGGCAATGATTGTGACGCCCTCTTCAGCGCGCTGGATGGACCTGCTCACCTGGAAGCGTAACGGCGTGACCACGGTCGGTTACACTGCCGGTTCGGTGCGGGCGACCACCCGCATTGATTCTGATGCGGCACGTTCGAGCGTTGGTGAGCATACGCGAGGTGACCTGCTGCTGATTCGTGGCGGCTACTTTATCCGTACGCTGTCGATTGTTCCGGTCAGCCGTGTGCTGAGCGTGAGCCGAGGTCAGGGCCCGCTGCAGCGTGCCTTCGGATGCGCGAGCGTGCATTTCGGTACGGTGCCCGGCCCGGTGCGCACGCTCATGATGCACCTACCGCCGCGCGTCTGCGAGGACCTGGTGTGGTTGATGACGGTTCGGCTGGAGGGTATTGAGCCCTACTACCGCGTACCGGAACCCGCGCTGGGTGCTGCGCCTGCTGCGAATGGGTACAGCACGAATGGGTACAGCGCGCGCTAACCCGCCGGTAAAACTGCAGAGCACGCCCTGCCGCCGGTGTTCTTCGTGACACTGGAGGCAGGGTGTGTTGCCAAGGGAGAATATACTTAAAGCCGTGATACAGCATTCAAAACCTGCGCGTTTGGGCATTGGCATTATTTCAGCCGGGAGGGTCGGATCCGTCCTCGGTGCGGCTTTGCGCGCCTGCGAGCACACTATTGTGGGTGTTCACGCGGTGTCTGAGGCTTCTCAGGAGCGCGCCGCGATGCTGCTTCCCAATGTGCCGCTGCTGCCGGTGGAGCAGATTGCTGAGCGTAGCGAATTGCTGATTCTTGCGGTTCCCGATGATGAGCTGCCGGGTCTTGTCACCTACCTGGCATCTTCGGGAAGTATTACCGCCGGTCAGATTCTGGTGCACACCTCCGGCCGCCACGGCACCGAGGTTCTCGCACCGGCGACCGCGCTGGGTGCTATCGGTTTGGCGATTCACCCCGCCATGACGTTTACCGGCATGTCCGTGGACCTGCAGCGCCTGAACGGCACCTGCTTCGCCGTGACCGGACCTGCACCGTTCATCCCGATTGCTCAGGCACTCGTGGTGGAGATGGGCGGCGAACCCGTGCACGTTGCCGAGGCTGACCGGGCGCTCTACCACGCAGCCCTAGCGCACGCCGCGAACCACCTCGTGACCATCCTGGGTCAGTCCCAGCAGATGCTCGCCTCCATCGGTATTGAGGACCCCGCACGCTACATGGGGCCGCTCGTGCGAGCCGCCGTGGACAACGCGCTCGCCAGCGGCGAAGGTGCTCTTACCGGGCCCGTGGCACGTGGAGACGCAGGCACCGTGAAGGCTCACCTTCAGGCTCTGAATGAGTACTCAGAGCATGAGAAAACAGGTGATATTACAGACTCTTACGCCGCTCTGGCACACGCAACCGCAAAAAGAGCGCATAATAGAGGTTTGTTAAACGATGAACAACTGGGACGAATTGAGAATCTGCTGGGTGAGTCTTCGGACCGCAACCACCCCGGCGATATTGATGATTCAGCCCCCGAAAACAAGGAGTTCTCGTCATGACTGAGACTTCGAAGCCCCGAGTCGTGACCACCATTGCGGATTTCCGCACGGCAATCACCGAAGCTCTTGCCGCAGCGCAGGAGGAACTGGACCGAGCAGCCCGCCAGGAGGCGGAGCAGAACGGCACCGCAGTTCAGTACAAGAACGCATCCCTGGGCTACGTGCCCACCATGGGCGCCCTGCACGACGGCCACGCAACCCTGTTGCGTCGCGCCGCTGAACAGAACGATGTAGTGGTCGCCTCCATTTTCGTGAACCCGCTGCAGTTTGGCCCCGGCGAGGATTACGAAGCATACCCGCGCACCCTGGAGGCAGACGCTGCCCTGGCCGGTACCGCCGGTGTTGACATTATTTTTGCCCCCGAGGTTGAAGAGATGTACCCCGACGGCGACCCGCTCATCCGCATTTCGAGCGGTGAGCTGGGCACCAAGTTTGAGGGTGCGACCCGTCCGGGCCACTTTGATGGCGTGCTGACCGTGGTCAATAAGTTCTTCAACATTATTCGCCCCGCAGCCGGTAACCACCCGGTGAACGCGTACTTCGGTCAGAAGGACGCTCAGCAGTACATCCTGATCCAGCGTATGGTACGCGATTTCAACCACGACGTGACCATGCGCCCTGTGTCGATTGTTCGCGACGATAACGGCCTGGCGCTGTCTTCGCGTAACGGCTACCTGTCGGATGAGGAGCGCGAGTCTGCCCTGGTGCTGTCCCGCACCCTGGCGATGCTGCGTGAGAATTCGCTGAACCGTGGCTTCCACGAGATTGATTTGGACGGTGCGCGTGAGCGTATCAACTCCACTCCGGGTGTACGCCTTGACTACCTGGAACTGGTCGACCCGATGACTTTCGGTGAGCCGACTGAGGAGTCGGAGCGAGTGCTGGCACTGGTTGCTGCGTTCGTTGGCCCGACCCGCCTGATTGACAACATGGACCTGCGCTAAGCGTTCGTTCGTTTAGAAGAGTCCCCAACACACTACACAGATAGGTATCACTGTGAGCACTGAGCACACTGCCGCACCGGCGATTGCTGATATGTCCGAGCAGATGCAGATTCGCCTGGAGAAGCGTGCGAAGCTGATTGAGTCGGGTCGCGAGGCATACCCGGTGGGTCTGCTGGATTCTGAGGGTAACCGCGTGGAGCCCAACCACATTGAGGATCTGCGCGCCGAGTACGATCCGAAGCTGGAGTCTGGCGAGCTGAAGGCTGGCGACGAGACTGACCGTGTGGTGCATGTTGGCGGCCGCGTGGTGTTCGTCCGTAACACCGGTAAGCTGTGCTTTGCGACCCTGCAGGGTGGTACCGAGGGTAAGCGCATCCAGGCGATGCTTTCGCTGGCTGAGGTCGGCGAGGAGTCCCTGTCTGAGTGGAAGTCCCTGGTTGACCTGGGTGACCACGTGTTCGTGACCGGCCGCGTGATTGTTTCTCGCCGCGGTGAGCTGTCCATTATGGTGACCGACTGGAAGATGGCGTCGAAGGCGCTGCGCCCCATGCCGGTTCTGCACAAGGACCTGAACGAGGAAACCCGCGTTCGTCAGCGTTACCTGGACCTGATGGTTCGCGAGGAGGCTCGCGAGCTGGTGAAGAAGCGCGCCCTGATTACCCGCACCGTCCGTCGCGTGCTGGAAGATCACGGCTACATTGAGGTTGAGACTCCTATTTTGCAGCTGGTGCACGGTGGTGCGACGGCTCGCCCGTTCCGCACCCACCTGAATGCTTTTGACCAGCCGATGACCATGCGTATTGCGACCGAGCTGCCGCTCAAGCGTGCAGTGGTGGGTGGCATTGAGCGCGTGTACGAGATTGGCCGCGTGTTCCGTAACGAGGGCGTGGATTCGACCCACAGCCCCGAGTTCACCACCCTGGAGTGCTACGAGACGTACGCTGACCAGTTTGTGATGGCTGAGCGCATGAAGGAGATTATCCAGAGCTGCGCGAAGGCTGTCGGTACCGAGCGTATTGAGACTGAGAACGGCACCATTGACCTGTTTGGTGAGTGGAAGTGGGTCGGCGTGTACCCGGGCCTGTCGGAGGCTGTGGGCGTTGAGATCACCCCCGAGACTGACGCTTCCGTTCTGCGCGAGATTGCTGAGAAGCACGAGGTGGACATCGACCCGAAGTGGGACGCTGAGAAGCTGGTGACCGAGCTCTTCGGTGAGATTGTTGAGCCGACCCTGGTGAACCCGACCTTCGTGTACGATTACCCGCCGAGCGCTCAGCCGCTGGCTCGTCCGCACCGTTCGGGTGAGCCTCTGATTGAGGCGTGGGACCTGATTATTGGCGGTATGGAGCGCGGTACCGCGTTCTCCGAGCTGATTGACCCGGTCATTCAGCGTGAGCGTCTGACCGCTCAGTCGCTGCTGGCTGCCGCCGGTGACGATGAGGCGATGGAGCTGGATGAGGACTTCCTGCGCGCCCTGGAGCACGGTGCACCCCCGATGGGTGGCCTGGGTCTGGGCATTGACCGTCTGATTATGCTGCTGGCGGGCGATCAGGATCCGGAGCGTCCGGGTACTGTGGTGCGTCAGCCCGGTATTCGTGAGACTATTCTCTTCCCCCTGATGAAGCCGGAAGCCTAAGCTTTAGCTTCACCTTGAGAGGTGTTAGTACGGCGGGTGCCGCGGATACGGTTGTATCTGCGGCACCCGCCGTTTTCTGCGCACTCTTTTGCACGGTGTATAGCTTCTAGGGTGGGGTTTTCTGTTTATTTGCACAGGTCAGGGGCGTTTTAGGGTGCTTTTTTGCTCCATTCTGGTGCTGATTTATGCTGCTCTATTCACTCTGGCGGGGGTTTCTGTTCTTATACATGAATGCGTTACATAGAAAATAATGAGGGGATGGGAGGTGGAAGAATTTCGCTTTTGGATAGAGCTGAAATGTACGGTGCGAATGGTCTAATGTGCGGGCTCGTACGGGCGCTATATTTCACTCAGATTGTCGGGGACGCCGGGGTGCATTATTAGGTGTCATTGTCTCTGGGCGCTGTGTCTGATTTCTGGAAGAATCCAAAGTATTTGCACTCTGAACTTCACTTTAATGTTCTTGTAGTGAGTGCAGATTTAACGGGGACGCACAGAAGCGATATGTTGCTGCGGGTGATTGGTGCATTGTTTCAATGCTCAGAATGTTTTCGGAATCTTAATGTATTTCTGTTACTATATGAAAGAAAATTAGTACATAAATATATCCGGCACACTATTTTCTCAATCCCGATAGAGGCTTTTGGGTTTACTCCACAGGATATATGCAACAGATGAGGAGGTGCCTCAATGGCACAGAAGGTTCGCATCATCCTTGAAGATGATCTCGATGGCGGCCCCGCAGACGAAACTATCCGTTTTGGCCTGGACGGCGCACACTACGAAATCGATTTGTCCTCCGCAAACGCAGCTCGCCTGCGTGACGCTATCCGCCCCTTCGTAGCGAAGTCCCGCCGCGTGCAGGGCACCGCTACCCAGCGCACCCGTGCACCCCGTGGCACCGCTGCTCCGGTTAAGCGCAACCCCGAGACCGCAGCAATCCGCGAGTGGGCTAAGGCTAACGGCCACAAGGTTTCTGACCGTGGCCGTATCCACCAGGATATTCAGGACGCGTACTATGAGGCGATGAAGGCTCAGGGCTAAAGACTCTCAGTATTCATGCTGTCGGAGGGTTTGGTGCTTTAGGGCGCTAATCCTCCGGGCGCTAAAGGCGGATGGTGTTATCACCATCCGCCTTTAGCTTTGCCCCGGTATTTCTTGATATGTGTTACATGTCTGCGGAGGGAGGGGGTGTTTTTATGTCGCCCACCCCAATTAACTATTTACATGTAAAATATATTGTTCCTTTGCTGAGGCTCGCTTCTGAAATTGTCAGCAAGGAAGAGCGGAGAATCGGATGTGCAATCCGGCGTCGAGTTTGGGCTCCCCATTTAGGTTTCATGCATTGGCAGGAACAGTAAAGGTAATGGCGCATTAATCTCTTCAAAACGGGGGATATGCGCTGTAATATTCATGCGGTCGTTGAACCGAGTATTCCATCGAAGAGGTTGGAATGTACCGACTGGAATTTTCGAAATAATGAGGGGCCCTGCATCATCGATGGCACTTTCGGAACGTACAGATTATCTCTTGATGGGGTGCCGAAATGATGCGGGAATTATCTGGAAAATAAGCGCCGTTCTATCCGGCAAATGTTTTTTGCGAATTATTGAAATTTCTCACTTAAACATATAAATTTTTAAAAATTTCTGCAATATATTCATGCACGTGCAGGAAACAAGCGGTTTGGGTGTTGGTCTATGTGGCTTCTTGTGGGTTCCCCTCTTCTGCAAGCCCTCGTATCGACGCCGCAGCCCCTCGGTGCCCACCTGTAGCACCTCCCCGCCAGAAGCCCCGAAACCGCACCTAAACCGCGCCTCAAACGCCTCGAACAGCTCATCTGTTCTCTTGATGGCGAACAGACGCCCATCAGCCCGCCCTTTCAGCCGCGCTCAACGTACTCTTGTATCAATAGGAAAATGCAAGGAGTGCGTAAATGTTTGAACGCTTTACCGATCGAGCTCGGCGCGTTGTGGTGCTTGCCCAGGAAGAGGCACGCATGCTCAACCACAACTACATCGGTACCGAACACCTGCTGCTCGGTCTGATTCACGAGGGCGAAGGCATCGGTGCTCGCGCCCTGGAATCATTGGGCGTTACCCTGAACGCAGTACGTGAACAGGTTCAGGACATCGTCGGCCCCGGCCCCCAGGCGCCTAACGGCCACATCCCCTTCACCCCGCGCGCGAAGAAGGTTCTCGAACTGTCCATGCGCGAGGCTATTCAGCTCAACCACGGCTACATCGGCACCGAACACATCCTGCTGGGCATGGTTCGTGCCAACGAGGGCGTGGCAAACCAGGTGCTGGTCAAGCTGGGCGCTGAGCCCGCTGCCGTGCGCCAGGCTGTTATGGACCTGATTTCCGGCTACCCCGGCAACAACTCCGGTGAAAAGGAAACTGCTGGCGTGGGTGCAGGTAACTCTCGCGAAGGCACTCCCGCGGGTTCGACCATCCTGGATCAGTTCGGCCGTAACCTCACCGCAGCAGCACGTGAGGGCGAGCTGGACCCGGTCATCGGCCGCCACAAGGAGATGGAACGCGTCATGCAGGTCCTCTCCCGCCGTACCAAGAACAACCCCGTGCTGATTGGTGAGCCCGGCGTCGGTAAGACCGCCGTCGTGGAGGGCCTGGCACAGGCTATCGTGCACGGTGACGTCCCCGAAACCCTCAAGGACAAGCACCTGTACACCCTGGACCTGGGCTCCCTGGTCGCAGGTTCGCGCTACCGCGGTGACTTCGAAGAGCGCCTGAAGAAGGTCCTGAAGGAAATCCGCTCCCGCGGCGATATCATCCTGTTTATTGACGAGATCCACACCCTCGTTGGTGCAGGTGCCGCAGAGGGCGCGATTGATGCTGCCTCCATCCTCAAGCCCATGCTGGCTCGAGGTGAACTGCAGACCATCGGTGCAACCACCCTGGACGAGTACCGCAAGCACATTGAGAAGGACGCCGCCCTGGAGCGCCGCTTCCAGCCGATTCAGGTTGAGGAGCCCTCTCAGGAGCTCGCCGTGCAGATCCTCAAGGGTGTGCGCGATAAGTACGAGGCACACCACCGCGTCACCATTACCGACGAGGCTATCGAGACCGCCGTGAACCTTGCGGCACGCTACATCTCTGACCGCTTCCTGCCGGATAAGGCTGTCGACCTGATCGACGAGGCGGGCGCACGCCTGCGCATCAAGCGCATGACCGCACCCCCGGAAATCAAGCTGCTCGACGAGAAGGCTGCCAAGCTGCGCCAGCAGAAGGAAGACGCCATCAACTCCCAGGATTACGAGAAGGCCGCAGGCCTGCGTGATCAGGAGCAGAAGGTCCTGGCTGAGAAGGAAGAAGCCGAGAAGGCATGGCGCGAAGGCGGCGACGCATTCGGCACCGTAACCCCCGAGGTTATTTCTGAGGTTCTGGCCGCTTCCACCGGTGTTCCCGTCTACAAGATCACCGAGGAAGAGTCCAGCCGCCTGCTGACCATGGAGCAGGAGCTCCACAAGCGCGTCATCGGCCAGGAGCACGCTATCGCGGCGCTGTCCCGCGCTATCCGCCGTACCCGCGCAGGTCTGAAGGACCCGCGCCGTCCCGGTGGTTCGTTCATCTTCGCCGGCCCGACCGGTGTGGGTAAGACCGAGCTTGCCAAGGCTCTTGCCGAGTTCCTGTTCGGCGATGAGGATTCGCTCATCACCCTGGATATGTCCGAGTACCAGGAGAAGCACACCGTCTCTCGTCTGTTCGGTGCGCCTCCCGGCTACGTTGGCTACGATGAGGGCGGCCAGCTGACCGAGAAGGTTCGCCGCAAGCCCTTCTCCGTGGTCCTGTTCGACGAGGTGGAGAAGGCTCACGCCGACCTGTTCAACTCGCTGCTGCAGATCCTGGAAGACGGTCGCCTGACCGACTCGCAGGGTCGCGTGGTGGACTTCAAGAACACCGTCATCATCATGACCACCAACCTGGGCTCGCGTGACGTGAACCGCCGCATCCCGGTTGGTTTCCAGGCGATGGACGACGCAACCGCCGACTACGAGCGTATGCAGGCACGCGTGATGGAGAACCTCAAGGAGCACTTCCGCCCCGAGTTCCTGAACCGTGTGGATGACATTATTGTCTTCCCGCAGCTCTCCGAGTCTGAGATTCTGCAGATTGTGGACCTGTTCGTGGGTCGCCTGGCTAAGCGCCTGGCGGAGCAGGATATGTCCATTGAGCTGACCAACGCTGCGAAGGTTCTCATGGCGGCTAAGGGTTACGACCCGTCCATGGGTGCTCGCCCGCTGCGCCGCGAGATGCAGCGCAATATTGAGGACGCCCTGTCCGAGAAGATCCTCTTCGGCGACATCAAGCCCGGTGAGAAGATTACCGTGGACGTTGAGGGTGAGGGCGACTCCGCGAAGTTCGTCTTCTCTTCCCAGCCGATGAAGGAGCTGTCGCTGGACTCGGTGCAGGAACTGAACGAGGGCGAGTCTTCCGAGGCTCCCGTAGCTGAGGCACCTGTTTCTGAGGCTCGAGAGGGTCAGGGTGGGGACTAAGCCCTAGGTAGCTAGGTTTTAGCGCACTAAACGCCTGTGGGGCGGTACCGGATCATTCCGGTACCGCCCCACAGGCGTTTTCTGTCTTCTAAAGGCTCTAGAAGCCCCGCTCAGGTGATTCTTAGAGCGAGACGAGCACTGTATCACCCTGCGTGACTTCGCGGGCGAGAGAGTCCGCCAGTAGCCCCGCGTAGCAGCGCTGTAGCTGCTCGGCAGCGGGGGAGAGTGCGTACAGGGCCTTGAGCGGGCGGTGCACCGCGGCGGGCGCATCCGTGGGGAACGCCAGATCGGGTGAAGAAGCTGCAGCGGATGAAGAGGTCGTGTCGCCTGCCGAGGCTACACCCGCACCCAGGATGAGCTCGCGATTCACCGGCTCATGCGCCGCACGCAGCACCGCCATGACCGCCCCGCGCACCTGACGATCCGTGCCGTGCCAACTCTGACCCTTGGGGGTGTAGTCCGCCTCCGGCTTGCCCGCCGCAACCCAGGCGCACAAATCCTCCACCGGACATAGCTCGCAGGTCGGGGACTTCGCCGTGCAGACCAGCGCGCCGAGCTCCATGGTCGCCGCATTCCACAGGCAGGAGGTGGGGGTGTCGGCGGGCATGAGCGCCTCCGCCAGGCGAGTCTCAGCCGCCGTCAACGAACGCGAGGGCAACGCCTTGCCAGACACAGCGCGCGCATGCACGCGGCGGATATTCGTATCAATCACCGTGGCGCGCAGACCAAACGCGAACACGCTAATCGCCGCCGCCGTGTAGGAGCCCACGCCCGGCAGAGCCAGTAGCGCCTCGTAGTCGGCGGGAACCTCGCCGCCGTGCTGCTCCACAATCGCCACGGCGGCACCGTGCAGACGCTGCGCACGGCGCGGGTAACCTAGCCTGCCCCAGGCGCGCACCGCCTCCGAGGCGGGCTCGGCGGCAAGGTCGGCGGGGGTGGGCCAGCGGCGCATCCACTCCTCCCACACGGGTAGAACGCGCTTGACGGGGGTCTGCTGCAGCATGAACTCGCTGACCATCACGCCCCAGGGGGTGCACTCGTCACGACGCCACGGCAAATCGCGTGCCTGGTCGAGGAACCAGCGGTTGATTCGGTGGTGGAGCGCCTCGATATTCGTTCCTTCGGGCAGGATAGGTTCGGGGCGCGTGCGTGTGGTGCGTTTGGGCTCTGAGGTCATCCGAAAAGCCTACGCTACAGGGTATATATTCCCAAAATCGCATGAACGGAGTTCACTGTGAATCTAAGGGTTAAACCCGGTATCCTTAAGAGTATGTCTGAAAATGGTCCCGTTCTGCCTCCCGAAGTGTACCGCCGCCGTCGTATCGTGGCGGTTATTGCTCTGCTCGCTATTATTTTGCTGCTGGTTGCCGGCGTGACCTCCATGGTCGGCATGATTAACGGCAAGAAGGACGCCACTGTAGCCTCCACCGCGACGCCTTCCGGTGCGCCCTTCCAGAGCTTCAGTGCTCGCCCCTCCGAAACTGCTTCGGCAACCCCGTCCGCTAGCGCGACTGCCTCTGCAGTGGCTAGCGCTTCGGCAACCCCCTCGGTGACCGCTTCTGCTACTCCCTCTGCAAGCGTGACCACCGCCGCGGTAACCCCTGCGGCAACTACTCCCGCGGCGACCCCGACTACCCCCGCACCGACTCCGAGCGTGACCACTGCGGCTGCTGTTGCGGCGTGTACCGCGAACGACCTGAAGGTGACCGTCACCCCCGCGAAGCGTACCTTCGCGGCCGGTGAGCAGGTGTCTTTCCACGTGACCTACACGAACTCTTCGAAGACCCCCTGCGCTGTGGGCGGCGAGGGCGCGAACACCGGCGTTGACCTGAAGATTACTTCCGGTGCGGCTCAGGTGTACACCCGCAGCCTGTGCGCGGCGACCGCTGTTCAGAAGTCTGAGGTAGCCGCAGGTGCCGAGGGCGCAACCGACCTGGCGTGGGATCGTAAGATCAACGTTTTGGGCTGCTCCTCCGCGTCGACCGCTCAGAAGGGTTCCTACTGGGCTGCGGTGACCGTCAATGGTGTGAGCTCGGCTCCGGTGAACTTCATTATTCAGTAGTTCACGTCTATAGTTTTCGCCCCTGTGTGGGCGTAAGAAGCCCCCGTGCTGGATAGTCTTCCGGCGCGGGGGCTTTTAGCTTTTATCCGGTTATTACTTGGAGGCGCGGGGCTTGGCGAAGCGGCGCTCGCCCAGGTACCCGAGCAGACTACCGAATGCGGTCCACTGCAGTGCCGCCAACAGTAGGGTGGACAGGTCGGTCACCTCAAAAGAGTTGGGGATGACCTTGAACCACAGTAGCGGCAGGTAAATCAGAAAGAGAATGGGGGATGCCCACACGAAGAACGGAACGGGGCGCTTGGCCGACGGATACTTAGCTCGCGAGTACGACATTGTGACCTCCAGGGGGTGTCATGATGCTTGAGGCATCAGGGCGCGGAGGGAACTCCGCTTTCACTACATCATAATGCAAAAGGTTCTCGTGAGGTCAGAAAAAGCCCCCGTGCCAGATATTTCTTCCGGCGCGGGGGCTCTCGTATGGGTCTTTTGTTAGAGGTACTTCTCCAGGCTACTCTCTGCCATGCGGGACAGCTGCTCACGCACCGTGCGGGCACGAGCCTCACCCACACCGTCCACGGCGCGCAGGTCCTCAAGGGACGCCGCCATCAGAGCCTGCAGGCTGCCGAAGCGCTCCACCAGACGCTCAGAAATAGCGTTCGGGATGCTCGGAATACCGGCGAGCAGACGGAAACCACGAGGCTGCAGGGGGAACTCCAGGTCGGGATTCTCGCCAAAGCCGACAGTGCGGGCAATCGTGCGCAGATCCACGATAGCCATATCGTCCAGGTTCTGAAGCGCCTCAACACCGGCGGTAATCAGCTCGTCGTTCACCTCGGGCAGGTAATCGCGTAGGATCAGGTCGCTAGCGGTCATCTCGGGGGCGCGCAGCTCCTCCAGCTGTAGGGCAATCAGGCGGCCGTGCACGCCGAGCTCCAGCACGTAGTGGCTAACCTCGCGGATAATGCGGTTCACCATCTCCATGCGCTGCAGGGTCATTGCCACATCGCCCAGGGAAACGTTCGATTCAATCTCCAGGGCAGACAGGCTGGAGAGCACCGAACGCAGGCGCTTCTTATAGCTTTCAAGGGTCTGAATCGCCTGGTTTGCGCGGGCCATCAGGTACTGACTGTCTTCAACCATGTAGCGGGTGCCGTCAACATACACCGAAATCACGGACATCGACGCGCTCACCGAAATCACCGGGAAACCGGTCTGAATCGCGGTGCGTTCGGCGGTGCGGTGGCGGGTACCGGACTCGTTCGTGTCAATGGAAGCGTCCGGCATGAGCTGCACGCCGGCGTGTAGTAGGCGGGTGGCGTCGCGGTCGCAGATGATAGCGCCATCCATCTTCGCCAGCTCGCGCAGGCGGGTTGCCGAGAACTCGGTGTCGATGTTGAAACCGCCCGAAGATAGGGAGGATACGGTGCGGTCGGATCCGAGTACGATGAGTGCGCCCGTACGGCCACGCATGATGCGTTCCAGGCCCTCGCGGAGCTCGGTGCCGGGGGCGATTCGGGCGATAGTTTTAAGCAATAGGTCACTATAATTCATCTGCACAAAAAACATTGTACCCGCAAGGGCGGTTATTGAGCCAGGTCAGGGGCGGAACGGCGGGCTAAAGTGCCTCAAAAACGAATGGATATTCTCGATATTTATACAGGAGCGTGCGGGACTAAACTGTCTGCATTTAAGAGTAAAAATCTGTTCTGCGGTACCCCATTTCGCCGTGACCAAACACCGCGCACCATATCGCCCCAGACCCTAAAATAGACCCATGACCGCGCGCACGAAAAACACCAAAACCGCACCCGCCTACCGCTGCACCGAATGCGGCTGGACCACCGCCAAATGGGTAGGCCGCTGCGGCGAATGCCAAACCTGGGGCACCGTCGAAGAAGCCGCCGGGGGCACCCGCGCCCGCACCCGCGCCGCATCCAGCGTGCAGAAACCCGCCCAGCCCATCGCAGAAGTCGACTCGCGCGTAGCCGCCTACATGAGCACCGGAAACCCCGAATTTGACCGCGTACTCGGCGGCGGACTCGTGCCCGGCGCGGTCATCCTCATGGCGGGCGAACCCGGCGTGGGCAAGTCCACCCTGCTGCTGGACGTCGCCGCCACCTTCGCGCGCGGCACCGCTCAGAATGCGGGGCAGAACAACCCGGCACACAACACCCCGGCACAAAGCGTCCAGCCGCCGCGCCCGGTCCTGTACATTACCGGCGAGGAATCCGCCGCGCAGGTCAAGCTCCGCGCCGACCGCATCCGCGCCATCGCGGACACCCTCTACCTGACCAGCGAAACCGACCTCGGCACCGCCCTGGCGCATATTGAGCAGGTCAACCCCTCCCTGCTGGTCATCGACTCCGTGCAGACCCTCGCCTCCGCGGAAGTTGAGGGTAGTGCCGGCGGCGTGACCCAGGTGCGTGAGGTTGCCGCCTCCGTGATTGCCGCCGCGAAGGAACGCAATATGTGCACCCTGCTCGTGGGCCACGTGACCAAGGAAGGCACCATCGCGGGCCCGCGTCTGCTCGAACATCTGGTGGACGTGGTCTGCCAGTTTGAAGGCGATAAGCACTCGAATATCCGCATGCTGCGCGCCATCAAGAACCGCTTCGGACCCACCGACGAGGTGGGCTGCTTCGACATGCACGAGGACGGCATCGCGCCGGTGCTGGACCCCTCCGGCATGTTCGTTTCGAGTACCCCGCACCCGGTGGCTGGCACCTGCGTGACCGTCACGATGGAGGGCCGCCGCCCCCTGCTCGCGGAGGTTCAGGCGCTGCTGGATCAGGCGGTGGCTCCCGCCCCTCGTCGCACCGTCTCGGGTCTGGATTCGGCGCGTATTCAGATGCTGTTGGCGGTGCTGCAGCGCCGCGCCGGGCTGAATGTGGGCAAGCTCGACTGCTACGTCTCCACGGTGGGTGGCGCAAAAATTGCCGAGCCCGCCGCCGACCTGGCGTGCGTCATGGCGCTTGCCTCGGCGGCACAGAACAAGCCGCTACCGCGCAAGCTCGCGGTCTTCGGTGAGGTCGGTCTGGCGGGTGAGGTGCGCGCCGTGCCGGGCATCCGTCAGCGCATTGCGGAGGTGGGCCGCCTGGGCTTCACGCACGTGCTGGTGCCCGCCTCCCCGACCGGCGTGGGGGACGTGCCCGAGGGCGTGACCGTGCGTGAGGTAACCACCCTGGGTGAGGCGCTCGCACTGCTCTTCCCGCAGAAGTAGCCGTCCGCGCATCAACAGCATAGAGATAGCAGAGGAGGGGGCTCCCGGCTGGCGTAAATGCCGCCGGGAGCCCCCTCTTTGTGAAACCCCTCTGTGGAAACCTTCTGCGAAACAGCGCTAAGAGCGGCTTTCCTCCTCGTTCTCGTGCAACATAATGTTGATCGAACGGGTATTCAGTTTATTCGTGCGGTGGGCGTTGACCGCGGTATCGGTCATGTCGTTAACCGCCATCGGGTCGTCCATGTCAGTATCAACGATCGGAATGGCCGAGGTTCGCGGCGCATGCTGCGTGACCGCCTCGCCCAGGGGCACAAGAACCGCCACTGCGTCCTTGTGGGACATGCCGGTCGCCTCCATAAAGTCGACCACAATCAGGCGGAGCATCAGCACCAGCGACTCGCCCTCAAAGGTTGCCACACCCATCGTGCGCGGCTCGAGGGTGCCGGCAAGCTTAATCATGCGCTCGCGTGCCTCCATCATGTAGTGCTCGCGTTCGCTTTCGGTCGGGGCAGACATGCCTAGGCCGAGGCTCTGCGCCGCGAGCGACAGCTCGGTCAGTGCGTCACTGAGTGAAAGCTGCGCCGCGGTACGCAGCTGCACGTGGTGAATCGTGGACGCCATACGGCGGTTGAGCACGCGGTCGTTACGAATCGCCAAATCCACCGCCGCAAGAGTCTTCGCCATGCGCGCCAGCTCGCCTTTACTCTTGCGGCTATTCCAGGACAGCTCATTCATACCCTGCGCGGTAATCAGGTCGCCTCGGCACGCATCATACAGCGGTTGCAGAGCACGGGCATCGAGTAGGCTCTGGTACGCCTTGTTGTAGTCGTAGTAGCGGATCGCTTCGGAGGACAGCTGGAAAACCTTCGCGAACGCATCCATGAGAGCTTGGGCGCGGGCACGCGGGTTCTTACGCGGGTCACGTGGCATCAGGTACATGGCGAGGAACGCGAAGGCGCCACCGACAATGCCGTCGAAACTGCGGGTGAACGCATCGTCAGGTACGGGCAGTAGCAACGTGAAACAGGCCTGGAAGCTGAGCTGAATCGTAAAAATAATGCCCTTATCAATAAATCGGGCAATAATCACGGTCAAGAAAAGCACCACTGCCGCCTGCCAGGTGCCATGACCGAGCAGGATCAGTAGAAGGTCGCCAATGAGAATGCCGAGGGTCACGCCGAAGGAGACCTCAAGGATTCGGCGGGAATGCTTGGCGCCGCTCACATAGCCCAGGGATACGAGGGCAGCGACCGGCGCGAAAATGGGCTCGTGGTGGCCCAGGACGCGCTCAGCGAAAAGCCAAGCGCCCATAGACGCCGCAACAATCTGCACAGACTGAAAGAAGTCAGCCCGGACGCGTTCAACGCCCTCACGGATGAACTGTCGGGTGTTCTGTTCAGTAGTGCGTAGAATGTCTGCGAATCGTGCCATGGGCACCATCATACCGGCGCGTGTGCGGTGCACAAGGGGGTAGGGGAGTGTTGGGTTGAAGTGTGAGAGACCCCGCGCCCTGTACTTGCCCGTAGCCGCGCTGTAGCCGCGTTTTTCGAGGAAATCTAATAAAGCCGCTGTTCGAGCCCCTGTTACGCAACCTAGTACGCAATCTAGCCGCGGAGGCGGCGCGCCACCCTCGCCAGCAGACCCGGCTGGGCGGGGTGCATCTCGGCGGTTTCAGAAGATGACTCAGGCTCAACGGTGACGGGGCGCGTTTCTTCGGCGCCGTGTGCCCCGTGAATACTGTGCGCGCTGTGCCCGCCACCGATTGCTCGGGCACGTTCGAGCTGCCGGCGGTGCTCGGCATCCCAGGAGTGTGCCCGGTCAGACATCGCCCACTCAAACCCCGCGGTGAGGGAGGTTTCGGTGAAGAGATCGCGGGCGGCACGGACGGTCGCACCCAGCGGCTCGAGGAGTGCCGGGACCTGCTCCACGGCGGGGAAAGGCGCGGGAGCTTCTGTGTTGCCGCGAGCGTCTGCCTCGCCGTGAGTTTTTGCATCAGGGGCAAGAATCTGTGCCAGCAAGTAGGCACGCTCGGTGCGCAACACCTCCAGCAACTCGGTACGGCGTGCATCCGATGCTACCGCTGTGTGCCGCAGGGCGGCGGCAACCATCAGCTCGGGAACACCACCGGCGAGCATGCCCAACGGCAGGGTGAACTCGCCCAGACCGTACAGGCTCAGGGCGCCACCCGCACGCATCTGCGTGAAGGCATCCGGCACGAGGGCGAGCACGGGAATACCCGCCGCGGCGGAGAACACCGCCGGGTGGTAGCGGCTGGTCAGGGTGAACGCCGCCGCCCGGTGCACGGTGATGCTCTGGTCGGCGTGCAGAATCGGCAGAAGGGCCGCCGGGGTGGAGGGGCTGAGCCGCTCAGCGATGCGCTGGTGTACCTGAATATCGCCGCTTTCGGGGTTCTGCGGGTCGCCAAAATGGCTCAAGAACACGGGCGCGTAGCCGTGCTCGCGCCACATGCTATCGAGCAGACGCGCGATCTGCTGCGCCTGCTGTTCGGTGCACTCGTTGACGGTGACGCACACGTAGCGCTCGGGCAGCTCATCCAGCACCTGACTTGCGGAAACACCCTCCGCATAGTGCAGGGTACGCGCCGGGGAAGCCGCCAGGTAGCCGGTGGCATCGTCCACGCTCAGGCGCGCGTCAATACCCCGCTCACGGCACCAAGCGAGGGAAGAATGTTCACGCACCGTCACCGAACGGGCGGTGCGCAGCATGCGCTCCAGAACCTGCGCATCGTGCGGGTTCAGCACCGGGCCCAGGGACTGACCGGTCACGTACACGGGTACGCCCGCATGCTCGGCGGCACGCACCGCGGCGGCGCGTTCGTAGAGCAGCCAGCCGTAGCGGGAGTTGAGGTTGCCGCCGCCGGAGACCACGACCGCGTCCATGGTGGCGATAGAATCCGCAAAATCCACTATCCGCTCAACGGTCTGCTCCAGCGGATGCAGCACCTCCGGTAGCGCCTGCACCTGTGGCAGAGCCACCAGCTCGGTGATGGAGGGGCGTTCCCGGTCAGTATGTAGCTGTGCCAGGATGCACTCGAGCGCCGCGAGGGTCAGCTCGCGTTCAGCCGGCGCCCAGGGGAAGAGGAAAAACGGCAGGTACTCGTAGGGCGCGCCCACCTCATGATGTACCGCCTCACGATTTGCCGCGCCGATATAGCGCGCCGAATGGCCCACATCGCGGGTCATGAGGGTGACCGCCGCGCCGCCTTCAGAAAGCGCCTGAGCGCTCGCAATGGTCATGGCTTCGTCACCCACGTGGTAGGTGTGCTGGCCGATATCGCCAATGACGAGCACGCGCGGTGCTGTAGAAGGCAGCGCTGTAGAAGAATGATTGTTCTCTGTCACGGTTACGCGCCCTTCTGCTCTGCCGGCCCAGCTTCAGCATCGCGACGAACCAGGGAACGCTGATTGAGGGAATGCTTCGCCAAGGAACGCAGCGCGCGGCCCGGGGTGCGCAGGTGCTTGAGAACCCGCAGGCGCTCCTCAATGCTCTGCTGGCGGCTCTCAATAGCCTGCTGACGAGCCTCGATACGCTCCAGGCGGCTCTCGATAGAGCGCAGAATGTCCAGGGATTCACGGGTCAGATCGTGCCCGTCAATCACGCGGCGCTCCAAGTCAGCCGCCAAATGCGCCTGGTACAGGTACGCACCTGGTCGGGCACCCGCCTGCAGATCCTCGCGGATAGCGCGGGCACGCACCATCGAATCGAAGCGGGCATGCTCAGCCTGACGCTTCACGCTATTCGCCTCGGCACCCTCCGCGTCGGGGCGTAGCGACCAGTACGCCAGCGGCTCATCCACCAGCAGAATATCCGCAACGGAGGCGGCGCGCATGTTGAACTCCCAGTCGCCGACCACCGGCAGGGACTCGTCGTAGAAACCGACCAGCTCGTGCAGGCTGCGGCGGTAGAGAATGCCAATCGGCACGGCACGGTTCGTGCGGAATAGGAACTGCAAACCGACGCTGGGCAGCCCGTCGTGGAAAATACGCTCCTCGTACACCTCGAACTCGCCCTCGGCGTTCTTGCGTTCGTATCGCTCCACAACGCGGGTGGTACACATGAGCGCGCCGCTCTCTTCGAGCGCCGCGACGGTGCGTTCCAGGAACTCGGGCGCCCACAGGTCGTCGTCATCGTGAATCGCCACGTACTTGGAGGTGGTCGCCGCCAAACCGGCGTTGGATGCCGCCTCCATGTTGTCGCCGGCGGTGGTCAGCAGCTGCACGCGGCCGGAACCCAGCGGGGAAGCCTCAATGACGGCGCGGGTTGCCTGCTCGTCGCCTCCATCGTTAATCACACAGACCGTGTAGTCGGTGAAGGTCTGCTGCGCAATGTTCTCCAGCGCGCGGCTCAAGAAGCGGGGGCGGCCCTTCGTGCGGACCAGAATAGCTACGGTAGGGGAAGACATAACCACAATCAGTCGAGGGTGAGCGGGCCCGTGCCAGCCCAGGAACTCAACCCATTATGAAGGTGTGCACTGTTCAGACTCAACCCGCCACCCGTCCACGCCGCAGCAGCAGGCACACAGAGGCATACACCGCCCCTAAAAACTAGCTGATAGACTGTAGCGCCACCATCGCCAGCACACCGAGCACAAAGCACGCCGGAATGGTTACCAGCCACACCAGAAGAATCTGCAGAACAATCCTGGATTTCAGCGCGTTAAAGCGCTGGTTCACGCCCGCGCCGAGTGCCGATGCCGTCGCCAGGTGCGAGGAGGAGAACGGCACCTGCAGCAGGAAGTAGCCGAGCACCTGCACCACCGCGGTCGTACCCTGAGCGACCGCGCCACGGAACGGGTCCAGGCGCACCATCTTGTAGGCGAAGGTGTAGCCGATGCGGCGGCCACCGGTCAGCGTACCCGCACCCAGGCTGAGGGCAATAATGAAGGTGCCCAGCAGCATCCCGCCCCAGGTAAGGGATTGAATCAGCGCCGGATCCATGATGCGTTCGCTCAGTAGCGCCCACAGCAGCAGGTACAGGTAGCCGGTCTGCAGGCCGTGGAGCAGCGAAATTGCGGAGGCAGACACCGCCAGCACCTCGCGGGCATGCTGATTCACCAGGCGCGGGTTATGGCCGACCACCAGCCGGTAGAACGGCACCACCATCAGCCAGGACAGCAGAAAAATGAGCGGCGGCAGGTAGAAGAGCGGCAGCAGGGTTGCCCCAAAAATATGCGGCAGGAAGGCGAGGGAACCGAAGCCTTCGGTGGCGCTGTCGATCCTCGTTTGGGTCCACCAGCTCACACCGGCGAGGGCACCGACCAGTGCGTGGGTCGAGGAGGATGGCAGCCGCAGGAACCAGGTGAGTACGCCCCAGATAGCGCAGACCAGCAGCGCCGCAACGATGCCGTTCAGGCCGGTGATGCCCTCCGGGGCGCTCACCCACGAGGCGGAATATTCACCGAGTAGCAGGAACGCACCGACCACGCCGAGCACGTTGAAGAGCGCGGCAAGGTACAGGGCGGAGCGCTCGCCGAGGGCGCGGGTACGCACCGGAACAGCGACGGAGTTGGAGGCGTCGTGCACACCGGTAACGTAGACCGCGGCAATGAAGGCGCAGCAGGCTAGAAGACCCAGGAGCATTAGGATTCCTGAACGATAATGCGGCCGATTTCGGCGGACACATCGCGCATAGAGTTGGAGGCGGCGGTCAGCTGCGCCAGGAAGGTGGCGTAGCGGCGGTACCGTTCGGGGGTGTAGCGTTCGGCAATGTACGCGTCGTATTCTTCGGCGGTGCGCAGTGCCTGGCGGGAGATGCGCAGCATGTCCATCCAGTAGTTGTCGAGGCCGCGAATATCGGCAAGTTTGGGGATGACGGCGGCGGTCAGCACCGCCTGACGCTGAATAATGTCCAGGATTGAGGTGATGTGCGTGGCGAAGCCGTCAATGCTGTGCAGGGACAGCACGTGCGCGGCGCTGGTGAGCTTCTCAACGGCGTTGGTGAGCTTGCGTGCCAGCGTGTACAGGTCTTCACGCGGAATCGGCGGGGAGAAGGAGCTGCGTACCTCGGTGAGGGCGCGGAACAGCAGGTTCGTGGAGTCCGCCTCGTGGGTGAGCATGCGTTCGAAGAGTTCGGGGTACTCCGCGACGGGGGAGCCGACCATTTCAGAGAGCAATGCCGCCGCCTCACCGACCTGCGCTGAAATTTCAGCGAGGGAGGCGAGGGATTCGTTGGCGTGGGGGAAAAGTCGGTGCAGCATAGTTCCCAGTCTAACCAGTATTGGGTGTTGCGGGTGCGCATAGCCCGCGGGTATCTCACGAGCGCCCGCCCTGCACACGTTATAGCGCCGCCCTGTTTGCGGTTCCGCATGACGGTTTTAAACAAAAGACGGTGGGGGTCGATTTCTCGACCCCCACCGGAACGTTTAGGGATGTCGGGTTGGGAGCGCCTCTCGGCGGAAGGCCGCTCGAAGCGGCTAAAGATTTGGAGCCCGGGGCTACCTATTAGCAACCCGACATCTTGTAATTATTATCCACCTGTACCCGGCACAGAGTCAATTAGAAATAGGCATTTCACGCCTTTGCGACCCAATGTGGAACCTGTGCCAATTCGCGGCACGAACCCGTATTTTTGCGCCCCTCAACGTTGCAGAAGACTAGAATGCTTCGAGGTTGGTCTGCGATTTTTCCTGCACAGAACCAGCCTCCGAAGCGCCGTTAGCCTGCTGACCAGACTCAACGGCACGCAGCTGGGCGGCGACCGCCTCCAAATCGTGCGCGATCTGCTCCATCTGCTGAGCCTGACGCGGCAGACGAGCACGACGTTCCACCGCCTCACGCTTCACCTCGTGGCTACCCGGAACCGCAGCATCCTGCCCGGCAGAGCGCGCATAATCGGTGCGAATACCCAACGCCACCACGTGCGCAAACGCCGCGCAACGTTCCATCGCAATGTCCATATCGCCGGTGTACAGGCCCGCCAGAATCTCATCAATCGTGCGGACCACCTCGTCGGCGCTCGGCGGGTCGGGAACACCCGCCACCACGTGCGAACGGTAGTCCTCCGCCATGCCCAGCTCAAAAGCACGGCTCACTCCGCGCGGCGAACGATGCACCACATCCCGCAGCCAGTACATACGCCACAGCGCACCCGGCAGGGAGTGGGCGCTCGCGTGCGACCAGAGTTCGGCAAGCATCTCAATACCGTAGTCGTCGGTGAAGCTGACGAGCCGTTCGGTCATCTGCTCGTCGGTGCCGCGTCCGCGCATCAGCAGGATGCGTGCGGAGGCGTGCGCCGCCTCTTCACGTGCGGCGGGGTCCATGCCGCCTTCGTGGCGTTCAAATTTCTCGGCGGAGTAGAGGACGGGTCGGTGGTGGGTGCGGTGACGTGAGCGCCCGGAGGCGCCGGTTGATATTGCGGGTGTAGACATAGGATTTTCCAGTGTACCGTTCATTGGCTGGGAGCCGGTAGTGTATAGTATTTCTATCTGCACACTTTCAATTTTGTGTGGATAGGAGCGCCTTTAGCTCAGTCGGTAGAGCTACGGACTTTTAATCCGCAGGTCGTGGGTTCGAGCCCCACAGGGCGCACTAGCCGACCCGTCGCCTCCCGCTTTGCGGGGGTCGGCGGGTTTTTGCGTCTTCACCCTTATGCGCGGGGTTTTACCCCGTGCCTATCCCGTGTGGTGGGGCGTGTCCTGCCGGGTTGGCCTGGCAGTTTTTGATTCGTGTACGTTGACCCGAAAAGATGAGGAAACCCCGTGAGCGTCACCATTAAGAACCCCGAAGAAATCACGATTCTTGCCACCGGCGGCACGATCGATAAGTTCTATTCGGTGGCGGGCACCATGGATATTGGTGAGCCTGCCGCTAAGGATCTGCTGGATCGCGTGATTACCGATATCCGTTTTGATATTCGCCCGCTGATTGGCAAGGACAGCCTGGACATGACCGATGAGGATCGTGCCGAGCTGACCGAGGCGCTGAACGCTGTCACTAACGACCAGGTGCTCATCACTCACGGTACCGACACCATGCCGGAGACTGCCCGCTACCTGGTCGAGCATGCTGACCTGGGCGATAAGGTTGTGGTGCTGACCGGTGCGATGCAGCCCGCCGTGATGGCTCGTTCGGATGCCGGCTTCAACCTGGGTGCCGCTATTGCCGCCCTGAACCTGCTGGAGCCGGGCGTGTACATCAGCATGAGCGGTCGTATTTTCCCTGCTGAGAGCGTGCGTAAGGACCGTTCTCGCGGCATTTTTGAGGGCTAAGATGGCTGATTCCGCTCGTATGCGGCGGGGTGAACCGGTTTCTGCCGCTGAGCTTGCGCAGGTGGCGGGTTCCTCGGATCTTATCCCGCAGGAGCGTATGTCGCAGGCGCATATGTCTCAGGCGCAGCTCATGCAGCTGCAGGCGATGGAGGAGCTGGAGCAGCAGGCTGACGAGTTCTGGAATGTCACCAGCGATTACCCGCTGCCGGCTAAGAACCTGTACCTGGTGCGTGTGCTGCTGCTGGTCGTGCCCTCGCTGATTGTTGTTTATTACTTCATTCGCGTCACGCTTTTCCCGATTGGTGCGGTGCCGCTGGTCTACCTGGTGATGCACATATGGCTTGCCATGATTTACCGGGCGAACCGTTCGGTGAAGCTGGTATTGCTGGCGAATGTGGTATCCGGGGTCGCGGCGGCCATTATGACGGCGTTCTTTGTCTATGCGCTGGTGACGGTGCAGGGCCCGCAGACTCTGCTGGACCGTGTGGGCATGTTCTATACGGTGAGCCTGCTGACGGTTATGGCGTCCTTTGCGCTGGAGGCCCTGTTCTCGCTGTTTTATAGTTTGGCGGTTCGCAGGAGCTTGCGTTTGACGCGGCAGAAGCAGAACTCGGAGCAACAGGCGGAGGATTTCCCCGCGCATCCGCCCATCCACGCCTCTGACGGGTGACGCCTGACGGGGTGATGACGAGGCGATAAGCGGCGGTGTGACACACTCTCAGCGATGCCCAGCCACTGCTCAGATTCCCCTAAAGTACGCGTGATACGGTAGAGACAGAAACACAACCCGCACCTGCCAGGAGGTCACCCATGGGCGCTACACACCTGAACACAGATGCCGCTTCATCCGCAGAACACCCGGATGAAGATCTCAGTGTGCAGACTCGCTATCAGGCGCCTATCCGCCAGGCGACGCCTGCCACGCCGGAGGTGTCCGTTCCGCTGAACGTGCCGCCGGTGGTGACTGGTTCGCATCCGGTTATTTCGGCGACTTCTACCGTGATCATTCAGGATGGTACGAACCCGCCGATTGTGGTGCGTACGCATCCGACGGGTCCTCTACCGCCGTTCCCGGGGCAGGGTCAGGTACCCGATTTTCTGCGCACCTACACCGTTGATGAGGTGAAGGACCGCAAGCAGAAGCTCAAGAAGAACCTCCTGGTCCGCGCCGTTATTTTGTGCATTTTGGCCCTGGTTGAAGGCCTCATTATTTCTCAGTACACGCAGCCGTTGGCGATTTGCTTTGGTTTTGTCGCAGCGCTTTACCTGGTGGTTCAGATGTGGCCGCTGATGCGCCCTCCGCATGATTCGGCGGACGCCTCCGTGTATAGTGTTTGGGCTATCTGCTCCCTAATTGGGTTTGTTGCGATGGGGCTGGTGCTTTCACCGATTACGTTCCTGCTGTTGATGCTCGACTGGGCTGGGGTTTCGATGGGCCTGGACCCCCTGCTGATACTTGTTGTCTTGGGCCTGGTCTGGTTGAGTGAGGTCGGTCTATCGTTGCTGACCATTTACCGCTTCAACAACTTGCGAATTGCGATGGCGAACCAGGCAGATTCTCCGTCGCTACCCGACAGTATTTCTGCGACGGTTGACCCGTCCACTTTTGCCTAAAGTTTTTTGAGGCGGCGCGGTAGATGAACGCCGCGCCGCCACACACACATCACACACTCGCTCATACGTTTTCCGCACACTATCAGCCGATATCCGAAAGATTCAGCTATGTCCGCCGTCGAGTCCTCTCCGCCATCCGCTCCGAACACCACGCATCCTACGAAGCCCGCCACCCCCACTCTCGTGTCTGTGGCGGGTTGGGTTCTGCTCGCTATTGCTGTGGGCTGGCTGGCGCTGATCGCGTACACCGGAATCTCCTATGCAACCACCCATTTGTCGCATTTTTCGACCTGGCGCGCCCAGTCGCTGGTGGATGCGCAGGCGTACTACCCGGTGCTTTTCCTGATGGTCAGCGCGTTCGGTAACGTGACCCTGCATGGCTTCTGCACGGTGGCGTATCTGCGTGGTTACCGGTGGGCGGCGTTGGTGCTGTCGGTGGCGTTGGCGTTGGGCGTGTTGGCTTCTTTGCTGATTATGCTGACGGTGGCGGCTCTTCTGGGTACGTTGAATGGTGCGCCGAGCCAGGACGTTGAGCTGCTGCTCAGTAGCTCTTCGCCGCTGTACACGCCGGTGTATGTGGCTGGCCCGTACATGCTGGTGTGTGTTGTGGCGTTGGCGCTGGTGTGGTCGCGTCAGTCGCGTTCTTACATGGAGGCGCGCCGTGATTGGCGTGTGCGCCGTAGCGAGGATTACCTGATTTAGCCTCAGAGGTTCTGGCCGTGGATCCTGCGGATCCCGGGCCTGCGGGTTCTGCGGGCCCCGAGCCTACGGGCTCCGAGCCTGCGGCTCACCGATAACTTTATTCACCAACCACTATTCCCCCAACTACAGTTAGGATGACTCGTGCACCCTACTTCCGAACCTGCGCACGAACCCTCATCGCAGACTAGCCCCGACGCCGCCAAGCGCACATACGATGAGAGGGCGGCGTTTGAAGAGGTAAAAAGAAACCTTGGCATAGTTGGCGACAAGGAACAGGAATATAACCGGGGACTGAAGCTTCTTGGTAAAGCCTATTCCATCGGTATGACGCTCATTCTGGTGTATTTCCTCCTGGACGCGTACCAGATTCTTGTGACTGCGGGTCGTAGTGTGAATATCGGCTCGTTCCTTAGTTATGCCCTGCCGAAGGTTCTGCCTGACGCCCTCTTGGTGGTGCCGTTCCTCTGGTTCGTTCTGGACTGGGTCAAGGACGGGTACATTAATCCGCGCCGCCTGACGATGCTGTACCTTCTGCTGTGCTTTGTGAGCGGTGTGCTCTCGTTCGCGGGTGTTTTTGGTATGTCTCAGGTGCTTTTCCCTGCGTTCACTGCTTTGGATTCCGCATCGCATCCTGCTGCTGCTTCGTCTATCGTGACGCAGGTTCTGGTTGCGGTCATTACGGCGGGTAGCGCTGTTCTCATGTTCCTGCTGACTCGCCCGGCGGTGGGTGCGGTTCCGAGCCGTGCGGTGATTCGCAAACAGATGTGGGATATCGAGAAAAACACCTCGGGTGCTGAGGATGAAGAGCTGACTCGCGAGGATGTTCTTCGTCAGCTTGAGCAGGAAGAAGGCCCGGTCAAGGACTCTACCGAGCAGCTGTTGCGTGAGCTTTCTGCCGATTATGCGCTCTCGAATGATCCGGTGGAGAAGAACCGGCTGCTGGATGAGATACAGCAGGTTCAGCGCGCCCAGAAGGCGGGTGTAAAGCCCAATCGCGACGGCGCCTCCGCTGGTGGGGCTGATAATCCCCAAGCACACGAGGACGCGAAGGCTACCGCCGGCTCTACCGCCCCTGCGACGCCTGAGGTGGTGCTCCCGCCGCGGCCGAAGGCGCTACGCGGCGTCATGTGGTGCGCTACAGCCATCATTATTCTGTCGGCAATCCAACGTATTTATGTATCTATCCATAACGAGGTGCCAGATCGCGTTATGGAAATGATGCCGGGCATCATCATTTCAGGCATATTCGCTACCTTCATCTTCTCTCTCATACCGATTTTCGTCCTCCGCCGACTGTTGAAGGGCCGTAGATGGGCGTACTTCCTCACCCTCTTCGGTAGCGCTTTTATAGTTTTTATCGGGGTGATGAATCTGCAGGCTTTCATCTCGGCTGATTATTTCTCCAGGCTGGCGGATGAACCACTGACTTCAAGACCCCGAGACTACGTAGTTTCCATTGTGGTGAGTGACATTATGGGAGCTTTTCTCACGGCTTTCTACTTGCTGATAGTTGTGTTGCTCCTTAGTCGTTCCACCAGGTCGTATGTGGCCACTGCGAGGTTCGAGCGGTTGAAGGCACGCGAACAGGTGAACGCCGGTGATGGCTGGGTCGTTTTCCATCAGGATGCAGAAATGGGCGCTCGCCTGGACGAAGAGCAGACACGTCGGGAAGAGAAAGAAGCTAACCGACGGGCTGAGGAGGCGGTCGCTCAGCAGTACAAGACGACCCGCCGCACGGATGCGCGGAAGAACTCCCGCAACAAAGAGCGTGGCTACAAGGATACTTCCGTGTACACCGAGGAAGGCTACCGCCTCAACTAGGGTGGGATGCCCCTCCCTATGGGGAGACTCTTCTACGCCCGCCCTGCGCTATAGCGCGTGGGGCGGGGCGCGAAGAGAAGAAAGGAACAATGATGTCAGAACGTACCCCAAAACAACCGTTGAACGACCCGGAGTACACGGTTCCCGAATACAGCGTGCTACTGCCCTCCGACGAGGCTAAAAACAGCACAGCAGGAGGCGATGCCGCCTTCAATAACGTAACTTCCGATAGCGCCGCAGATAACAGCGCGGCGGAGGGCAACGCACCCGGCGGCAGCGCCCCCGAGCACGCCAGCACCCCCGAGCAAACCATTACCGGCTACACCGCGCCTGTCGCCTCCGAGCAGGTAATTCCGAAGCGCCCGCAGGCTATGCGTAGCGTCATGTGGTGCGCTGCCGCCATTATCGTGCTGGGACCCTTGAGTAACTTTCTGCCGATTCTAAGCCGGTCGTATATCGATTTTGAGATGGTGGTGAGTGTTCTCTTCTCTGCCTTAGTGGTTACCCTCATCATCTCTGCCATCCCGATTTTTGTTCTCTGGAAGATCTGGGATGGCCGCGAGTGGGCGCGCATTCTTACCATCATCTACTGCGCTCTCGCAGCTGCTAGCGGTGTGCTTATTCTTGCGGATAATTTCTCGGGGTTAAGCTCTAGAGCGGCTGCGGCGTCCAGCCTGGTGCGTATCGCGAGCGGCGTTTTTACTCTCGTTCTTTACCTCCTGATGATTGTGCTGCTGAATCGTGCTCCTATTAGGATGTACACACAAATCGTTAGCGGGGCACGTGCGCTAGAACGCCAGCAGATGCTGTCTGAGACGAGACAGGCTGCCGGTCAGGTCCCGGCAGAACTTCGAGAGATTTTCGCTGACGATGAGGATGACGAACGTACCTCATCAGGGGGAAACACCCCTCGACCCCCGCACCGTAGCGCGGGATGGGGCACCTAGAAAGGAACACCAACGTCAGGAGTTCCGGGGCTAGCCCTCGGAATGGTGCACGTGGTTACCTGGATACCTCTGAATACGCTGAGAAATGGGTACTGCCTTCCTAGGGTGCGGCGCGCCTCCTTATATCCTTAGGGTAAGACTCTTTAACACCCGCTCCGTGGCACTGTAGCGCGGGGTGGGTGCCAGAAGAGAAAGTGCCAGGGGAGAAAGGAACGACAATGTCAGAACGTATCCCGAAGCAGCCGCTGAATGACCCGGAGTACACGGTTCCCGAATACAGTGTGCTGTTGCCCTCCGAGGAGGCTAAAAACAGCACGGCAGAGAGTAACACCGCCTCCAATAACGTTGCCCCCAGTAGCGCGGTAGACACTAACACGGCAGAGAATAATGCACCCGGTGACAGCACCCCCGAGCATGCCACTATCGGCTACCGGGACGCGACCGCCGGTTACGTTGCCGCCTCCGAACATGCGGGGCGGGTACGCCCGAAGGCTCTGCGTAGCGCCAAGCGGTGCACCACCGCGATTATTATTCTGTCGCTTTTCACCACTATCCAGCTCTTCCTGCTCTTCGGTAAACCAATCGCCGGTGTGGAGACGCTACCTGACCTTGTCCTGCGTATGCTAGGGTACCCTCTCATCTTTGTTCTTATCCAGATTTTGCTCTTCTGGATGACCTGGAAAGGACACAGGTGGGCACACATACTTACCCTCATGTACAGCGCCTACGAGGTCTTGAGTCGCATGTATTGGTTTGCGCAAGATTTCCTCGTGGACTCCCGCTATATCACCTTGTTGATGGATGAGTTGCAATCCTCCGACTCTGCAGATTTTGCGGTCGCTTTTCTCATACGTACCGCGATTGGTGTTTTCATTACTGTCCTCTACGTCCGGAATATTGTGTTGCTGACTCGTCCCTCTGCGTGGGCGTACACGGCTACCGGCAGCAGCGCACCGAACAACCAGGTGGTTGGTCAGAATCCGTCGGAACCTGACGCGAACTCCAACAAGGGCGGGAACCGCCTCAACTAGGATGTTTGCCTCAAACGGCGCCACTATCACCAAAAGGCTCAGAGCATGAAAGGGTGGGGATACCAGACGGTATCCCCACCCTTTCGCATCCCCGGCTCAGCAGCCGAGAAGAACTCACGTATTACTCAGCAGATTCCTGCTTCGCCTTCGAGCGGCCACGCAGGTACTCGATAAAGACCGGAACCACAGAAACCGCCACAATAATCACAGCAATGTACTCAATGTTGTTGTGCACGAACGGGATACCGCCCAGCAGCACACCCGCCAGACCAATCGAACCAATCCACGCAACCGCGCCAACAACATTCCACAGGTGGAACTTCTTACGGTCGTACGAAGAAATACCCGCCGCAAGAGACACAAAAGTACGAACAATCGGCACGAAACGACCCAGAACCAGAGCCAAGCTACCGCGCTTCTGGAAGAACTCCTCGGTAGTGTGCAGGTTCTTGGTGCTCAGAATCTTCGCGTCATCCTTGAAGATCCTACGGCCGTAACGGGCACCAATCTGGTAGCCAACCTCAGCGCCAGCAATAGCAACCAGCACCAGGACCGGGAACGCAACCCACAGGGACAGGCCCATCTGCTCATGCAGCATACCCAAAGCAAAAATCAGGGAGTCACCCGGAAGAATCGGGAAAAGAACACCGGACTCAATAAATACGATAATTGCCGAAACAACCAGAACCCAGGGGCCGGTATCGAGCAGGAACTGCTCAAGGTCGAGACCCAAGAGCGCAACCGGAAGATGCGCCAAAGCGGTGGCAAGAAAAGTCATGAAAAATCCTGAACTGTGAGTGGACCGCACGCACGGATCGGCGCCGGAGTAACACCAGCATAGAAAGCATACCTATGGCGAACGTTGTGCAAAACTATGCGGAGGCTGTGTATTACTGGCACAATTCTACCGGCATTTACGCCGGATGCACGGGTGAGCGAGGCGTAAATCTCCGCACCGGCGGAACCGAAACCGCGTGAGGTGATGCGGCGCTCGCACGCCTCCCCAAGTAGTGACCGTCCGTCAGGCCAGGGGACGCGGGGTGTGACATGATGGGAAGAGAGCACGGCGCGTCGCGGCGTAGCGATTGACCCAACCACCCACCGTTGGAGAGAACATGAACCCCCAGCAGTCAGCTTACCGCCCCGCCGATTCCCCACATGCTGATTCCCCACATGCTGATTCCCTGCATGCTGAAGCCCGCGAAGTGTTGCGCCGCCTCACCGGTGTTACTGATGCCGAGTTCCACGATGGCCAGTACGAGGCGATTCGCGCCCTCGTAGCCGACCGCGCCCGCACCCTCGTCGTGCAGCGTACCGGCTGGGGTAAGTCCGCGGTCTACTTCATTTCTTCCCTGCTGTTGCGTGCCCGCGGTATGGGACCGGCGCTTATTGTCTCCCCGTTGCTTTCCCTCATGCGTGATCAGGTTGAGGCGGCGTCCCGCGCGGGAGTGCGCGCCGCCATGGTGAACTCCGCGAACGTCACCGAATGGGACGAGATCCGTACCCGCCTCGAAGCTGACGAACTCGACGTACTACTGGTCGGCCCCGAACGCCTCAATAACCCGGCGTTCCGCGAGCAGTGGCTACCGTACCTGCTGCCGCGCCTGGGTCTGCTCGTTATTGATGAGGCGCACTGTATTTCTGACTGGGGCCATGATTTCCGCCCCGACTACCGCCGTATTGGTTCGCTCATCATATCTCTGCCGGCGGGCGTGCCGGTGCTGGCGACTACCGCAACCGCGAATGACCGTGTTAGCCGCGATATTGCCGAACAGCTCAGTGCCGATACCAGCGCACCCGTGCATGTGCTGCGCGGTCCGCTGTCCCGCGAGTCCCTGCGCCTGGGCGTTCTGACCCTGCCTGATGAAGCGCAACGCATCGGCTGGCTGCTCACACACCTGAACAGCCTGCCCGGTTCGGGCATTATCTACACGCTGACTGTCTCTGCGGCAGAAGATACCGCAAACGCCCTGCGTGCCAGCGGCTACGAGGTACTCGCCTACACCGGTAAAACTGACCCGGATGAGCGGCTGGTTGCGGAGCAGGCGCTCAAGGAAAACCGGGTGAAGGCTCTTGTTGCGACGAGTGCCCTCGGTATGGGTTTTGATAAGCCCGATTTGGGTTTTGTTGTGCACCTGGGCGCGCCGTCGTCGGCGGTGAGCTACTACCAGCAGATTGGTCGTGCCGGCCGCGGTGCCGTCAATGCGGATGTTCTGCTCCTGCCCGGTCGCGAAGACCGCGCCATTTGGGAGTATTTTGCGACCGCCTCCATGCCTGATGAGGAGCAAGCGCTGGCTGTTTTGGATGCCCTCGCCCAGTCCCCGGAGGGGTTGAGCATTACCGCATTGGAGGCGCGCGTTCAGTTGCGCCGCTCCACCCTGGAGCTTCTGTTGAAGGTGCTGGACGTTGAGGGTGCGGCGGTGAAGGAAGGCAACTATTGGCGTCGTACCTCTTCGCCGTGGCAGTACGATAGCGCACGTTACGCGGCGGTGGCGCAGGCTCGTGTTGCGGAGCAGAACGCCATGCTCGAGTATGAACGCACTAGTCAGTGCCGTATGCTTTTCCTGGCTCAGCAGCTTGATGACGCTTCCGCGACTGCGTGCGGTCGTTGCGATGTGTGTGCGGGCCCTTGGTACCCGGTTGACGTTCCCTCTGAGGCACAGCAGGCGGCACAGAGCAGCTTCAATACGGTGGGCGTGCCCCTGCAGCCGCGCCGCATGTGGCCGAGCGGGCTGGATCAGCTGATGGGTGCGGATGCGCCGCGCGGTCGTTTGTCTAAGGACGAGCAGGCTGAATCCGGTTACGCTTTGGCGCGTTTGAGCGACATGGGGTACGGTACTCGTCTGCGTGAGCTTCTGATGACGAATGAGCTGGGTGAACCGGTTGATTCTGAGGTTCCTGCCGAGCTGGGCCGCGCCTGCGTGAAGGTGCTTGCTGCGTGGGAGTGGGCTGAGGCAGGTCGTCCGGTGGCGGTGTTGACTCTGCCTTCGCCGGTGCGTCCCCGTTTGGCTCAGTCTCTGGGTAGGGGTCTTGCATCGGTGGGTCGTCTGGTGGATTTGGGTCAGGTGTCTCTGGTGGGGGAGCCGCGTTTCTTTGGCGGTAATAGCGCGTTCCGTTGTGCGGATGTGCTGCGCTCGTACCAGGTGCCTGCAGAAGTTTTGGACTATGTGCGGGAGCATCGGTGCCCTGTTCTGCTGGTGTCTGATGTGGTGGATTCGCGGTGGGTGTTTACGGCTGTGGCGCGTGAGCTGCGTCTGGCGGGTGCTTCTGCGGTGTATCCTTTCTCTTTGGCTGCCACCCACTAGCCGCGCCCATTAACGTTTATTTATTCCCCTGACGAGGTTGTATGTCATATTCGGAATATTCAAAATTGACGGTCACAGATGGCTCTTCCGCTGTGCTCAGCGATATTCCCGCTCGCCCCGAACACAGCGAGTGGATGGTGCGCGCCCTCGCCGAGGGTGCCGCCGCAGGTGAGCGTGGCGAGATCCCTATCGGTGCTGTCGTGGTGGACGAGCAGGGCGTCATTATTGGTTCGGCGGGCAATACTCGCGAGCGGGAGCATGACCCCAGCGCCCATGCGGAGGTGAATGCGATTCGTCAGGCGGCGGCGCATCGTGGTCATTGGCGCCTGGACGGGTGCACGCTCGTGGTGACGGTTGAACCGTGCCTGATGTGTGCCGGCACGATTCTGGCGTCGCGCGTTTCGACGGTGGTTTTTGGTGCCTGGGAGGAGAAGACGGGGGCTGTTGGCAGTCGTTACGATGTGCTGCGTGACGGCAGGGTCGCTCCGGCTCCCGAGGTGTATGCGGGGGTGCGTGCTGATGAGTGCGCGCAGCTGATGGTGGACTTCTTTAGGGAGCGCCGCTCCTGACCTCCTCTAAGCCTCACCCTTAAAATGGTTTGTATAACGCGAAAAGCCGCGCAGAGGCTGCGTGGCTTTTCGCGTTATTTGTACGAAAAACCCCATTTCTTTGAAAAATACTTCAAGAATTTCAAAAATGACCCCTGTTTTTCAAGAAAAGCCCACTACATCACACACAACTGGGTCTACCATATATAGGCACTGGAGCCTCCGCCTGCTCGCGCCTGACGTTTAACACCCCGCGCGGTGCCCGCGGAGGACTCCCAGAAACTCACCCGAACCGTCCATTCTCTGAGGGGATTTAACCGTGTTAAGCGTTGACAATATTTGGGTAAAAGGGCGCCACACTCCGCTTTTTGACCGCACCACCTTCTCAGTGGGCGAGGGTGAAGTCATTATTGTTCAGGCGGATAGCCAGCTGGAGCGTACCTCTCTCGCGTTGGCGCTGACTGGCCGCCTTCCCCTGTCCGGCGGCACGATTAGCTGGAGCAAGGGCGATGATGAGCCTCGCCGTATTTCGATGAAGCGTTTGCGTGCTCTCAGTAGCGTGGTGGATTCTCCCGATGTGACCGCTCCTGAGCAGCATATGCGCGTGCACGATTATGTTTCGGAGATGCTGTCCTATAACCTGCCGATTTTTGGTCGTTCTCGCGCGAGCCGCTGGCTGGCTGAACGCGGCCTGGAGGAGCTGGACGGGCTGTGGATGGATGAGATTAGTGGCGAGATGAACATTGAGCTGATGGCCGCTTTGGCGAAGCATAGCCCCTCTGACCTGCTGGTTTTTGATACTCCTTCCCGCCATCTGAACCACACGTACATGTGGCTTCCGTATCTGGAGGAGCTTGCCGCGGATGAGGACCACCCGCGCACGGTGGTGGCGGTTGTGCCCCATATTTCGGAGTCCTGGCATGGTGCACGTGCTGTGGTCGGCCGTGCCCCTGAGGAGAACGCGCCGGATCCTGTTGAGGGCGAGGTTGAATCCTCCAATGATTCCCCCGAACATGGCGAAAACGCTGAGAAGGAGTAAGAATGACTGTTCTGCGTGTTGCACTCGTTGAGCTGAAACGCCTGACCAGCGGTGTTCTGCCGGTTTTGGTGCTGCTTGCGATGTCCTGCATTCCGCTGCTGTACGGTGCCCTGTACCTGTACGGTAACTGGGATGCTTACGGCCATGTGAATGGCATTGTGGGTGCCCTGGTGGTTGAGGATGAGGGCGCGACGGATTCTGAAGGTAAGCAGGTGAACACCGGCGCTGATGTGCGCCAGTCTCTGCTGGATGCTGGCACGTTTGATTGGCGTCAGGTGCAGACCCGCGCTGAGGCTGTTGAAGGCGTGGAGAACGGCACCTATGACTTTGCGATGGTGATTCCGAAGGATTTCTCCCGTAATCTGCAGAGTGCCGGTTCGTTCAAGCCTGATGCTGACGGCAAGACGGGCACTATTGATCCTCGTTCGGCGGGTATTGAGGTCATTACGAATGATGCCAATAACTATGTGCTGACGAATATTGTCACGAAGGCGGGCACTTCGGTGCGTGATTCGGTGGCGGAGAAGGTCGGTAATTCTACGGCGAATTCACTGTTGGCTAGCTTCACGACGATTCATTCAAAGATGGGTGAGGCTGCTGATGGTGCGTCGAAGGTGAATAACGGCACGGTGAAGCTGGCGGATGCGATTGTTCAGCTGAAGGATGGTACCGCCACGGTGAATGATGGTGCCGTGAAGCTGAAGGATGGTACTTCCTCCCTGGCTGATGGCCAGTCCCAGTTGTTGGATGGTCAGAAGCAGTTGGCGGAGGGCGCCGCGAAGCTTGCTGATGGTGTCTCGACTTTGGATTCGGGTGCATCGAAGCTGGATTCTGGTGCTGCGAAGCTTGCCGATGGTGCTTCGAGTTTGAAGGATGGTTCGTCGACTTTGGCTTCGGCTGCTGCGTCTGCTTCTGATGGTGCGGCGAAGTTGAAGGACGGTTCGGCGACCCTGGCTGAGGGTACTGCGAGCTTGAAGAGCGGTTCGGCTTCGGTTGCGAAGGGCGCTAATGATTTGGCGTCTGGTATCCATCGGTTGCGTACCGGTATGGATCAGGCGGGTATTCGTGAGTTGCCGGCTGAGCTGAATGCGATGTGTATGCGCCTGCATGAGACGGATACGTCTGCCGGTAGTGGCGATTTTGGTCGTGATCTGTCGAATACCGTGGTGTCGGCGAGTGCGCAGAGGCTTCGCGAGCGTCTGGCGCCGATGGTGGCCGCTGGCACCATGACCCAGCAGCAGGCCGATGAGCTGGTGTCTTCGGTGGATTCCGATGAGTTTAAGGGTGAGGTGGCAACGCTGAACCAGAAGGCTCTGGAGTCTCATCTAGCCTCGCGCAATGCGACTGCCGCAGATGTTATGTCGAAGCTGCAGGCCCTGAAGTCGAGCCACTGCGTCGCGGACGGTTCTTCGTCCTCGGCGGCTAAGATTCAGACCCTGGTGTCTGGCGTGGATTCGCTGGATTCTGGTGCTACGTCGTTGGCGAAGGGAGCTTCGTCGCTGGCTGAGGGTGCCGCTCGTGTGGATGCTGGCGCCTCTTCGTTGGCGTCGGGTTCGGCGGCTCTGGCTGATGGTAATTCTAAGATTGCTTCGGGTGCTTCGAGCCTTGCGAGTGGTTCTGCGACTCTGTCGGGTGGTGCTTCTGAGCTGAAGGAGGGTACTGGTTCTTTGAAGAGCGGTACCGCCGAGCTGAAGGATGGTAGCGGCACTTTGGCGGAGAAGGAGCAGTCTGCGGTTGATGGTCAGCAGAAGTTGGCTGATGGCGCGAATGAGTTGAAGGATGGTGCGTCGAAGCTTTCTGACGGTACGGCGAAGCTGTCTGATGGTTCTTCGCAGCTGAATGATGGTGCTTCCGAGTTGAAGGATGGTACTTCGTCGCTGGAGAGCGGTCTGGCTTCTGGTGCTAAGCAGGTTCCGAGCCTTGCGCCGACTGATCAGACGAAGGTTGCGGATACGATGTCGAACCCTGTGGCTCTGTCGCATGAGTCGCTGGCGTCGGCTCGTAACTATGGTGAGGGCATGGGCCCGTTCTTCATGTGTTTGGCGCTGTGGATTGGCGGCCTGATGCTGGTTCAGACGTTGCGCGTGATGAATAACCGTGCGTTGGCTTCGCATGCTCCGTCGATTCGTGTGATGCTCGGTAGCTGGATGCCGTTCGGCCTGGTGGGTATTGCTCAGGCGACTCTGATGTTTGCGGCAATCAAGTTCGGTTTGGGCTTTGAGATGGCTCATCCGTGGCTGGTATGGCTGTTCCTCTGCTATGTGGCTTTGGTCTTTACCGGTTTCATCCATGGTTTGACGGTGATTTTGGGTGCGCCGGGCAAGCTTGTTGCTTTGGTCATTCTGATTCTGCAGCTGATTACTGCGGGCGGCACGATGCCGTATGAGACTCTGCCTGAGTCGATTCGTTGGATGCATGACTTCTTCCCGATGGGTTATGCGGTGGCGGGTACGCGTCGTTTGGCGTATGGCATTAATGAGTCGAGCCTGTGGGGCATCATGCTGGTTTTGACTCTGTGGGGTCTGGCTGGTCTGGTGTTGGGTTACATTGGCACGCGTCGTGACCGTACGTGGTCGCTGAAGAAGCTTGCGCCGGAGATTACGGTGTAACGAACCCTGTTTGGTCGCACCGGGGGAAAACTGTCTAATAAAATAGAGATATATCTGCAAAAAGGGAGGGAGGACTTCTGATGTTGCAGCGCCCAGTCGCTGAAGCTGCAAGTCGTCGTCCCGGCCGTACAGGTAGAACTCAGTTGAAGTTGTTCAACGCTGCTATGGAAATCATGACCCAAAAGGGGCTTGAGTACGCCACTGTTGAAGAGGTGGCTGCCCGGGCGGGTGTTTCTAAGGGAACCGTGTATTACAACTTCGGTTCTAAGAAGACCATGGTGGATCAGCTGGTTCAGTACGGCACGCAGTTGCTGCTGAGCGATGCGCGTCGCGCGGCGTCGGTTCATTCTGACCCGCGTGAGGCGTTGCGGAGTGCTATTCGCGCCGCGTTCCAGTATCTTGAGGACCGTCCGGGTTTTACTCGGCTGTGGCTTTCGGAGGCGTGGAAGGGCGCGGATGGTTGGACCGAGGCGATGAGCGATAACCGTCTGAATCTTCTGAATTACTTGGAGGAGATGACGGAGGCTGTGGCTCGCCGCTATACGGTTGACACCGCTCAGAATCCTCGTGCGATTGCGATCTCTATGTTCGGAGCGATTTATATGCTTGCTATGGATCGTGAAGTGCATCAGGCGGAGCGCAATGCTGAGGATGCAACGCGTGCTGTCATGCTAGTTGTAGATGGGTATATCCGTCATTAGGCGGACCCGTTGGGGTCTGCAGACGTGCCGGGACCTCGGGGTCGGGTGTCGAAAAGGGCGCGGTGAAAAGGGGCCGTGAAGAGGGCGACACCCGACTGCCGTACGCGGCACGATAGGTAGGCTCGTTCTTGCCCTCTTGTTGGGGGTGTGCTATAGTTTTCCACTGTTGGTGGTGTGTCCGAGCGGCCGAAGGTGCATCACTCGAAATGATGTTTGGTGTAAAAGCCAACGGGGGTTCAAATCCCTCCACCACCGCACCAACGAAAACCCGTCGAGATTCGTCTCGGCGGGTTTTTGCATGCCCGGGTTGTTCTGGGGCGGTGCTGACGGGTGCTTTGGTGAGTGCGTTGGTGGGTGCGTTGGTGGGTGGCTGCGCGGTGGTATTCGCCTGGTTTTATAGGGTGTGTGCCACTTCAGGGGCTTTACCGGTGCTTGCTGATTCGGGGGTGGGTAAAATCGTATTATGCGTATTAAGATTCTTGACCACCCGCTGGTCTCTCACAAGATTAGTGTTCTGCGTGATAAGAACACTCCGTCCCCGATTTTCCGTCAGCTGGTTGATGAGCTGGTGACTCTTCTTGCTTACGAGGCGACTCGCGAGATTCGCGTGGAAGAGGTTGAGGTTGTGACTCCGGTGGCGACTACTACCGGTGTTCGTATTGCTGATCCTAAGCCGCTGGTTGTTCCGATTCTGCGTGCTGGTTTGGGCATGCTGGAGGGTATGACTCGCATGGTTCCGACCGCTGAGGTGGGCTTCCTGGGTATGGCTCGTAATGAGGAGACCCTGGATATTGTGACTTATGCTGAGCGTCTGCCGGAGGACCTGACTGGTCGTCAGGTGTACCTGCTGGATCCGATGCTGGCTACGGGTGGCACTCTGATTGAGGCTATTAAGTTCCTGCGTGAGCGTGGCGCTGAGTCTGTGACTTGCGTGTGCCTGATTGCTGCTCCTGAGGGCATTGCTGCCCTGGAGAAGGGTATTGAGGGCATGGAGAATGTTGACCTGTTCCTGGCTGCTCGTGATGAGCGTCTGAATGAGAAGGCGTACATTATTCCGGGTCTGGGCGATGCTGGTGACCGCCTGTACGGTTTGGCTGAGTAGTCTTTCAGCGTTATTCACGTGATGTGAGTGGGGCGCCTCTGCATATGTATGTGTGGAGGCGCTTCGCTATGTCTTGCGGGTGTTCGGCTGGTTGCGCGCTGCAGTGTGGCGGTGCGTATCGGTGTGTGTCTAACGCGTCGGGGGCTTGGGCGGCGATGGTGCTGCTGGGTGTCGGAGTGGGTTTTTTGAAACACGCCACCTATTATGTGACAAGGAACACAATAGAGTGCTTGAGGGGTGTATCAAAACTTCAAGCATATTCACAGCTCCACATGAAAATGCAGGTTGTAACCCATACATAACAGAAACCGTGAATATTTATGTGATGAAAAAGCTGAAAGCCTCAGGTTCCGCATGAAATCTCCCAAAATGGGGGAAGGGTATTGTACTCCTCTTGGCGACAAAGGAGAATCCACTATGTCGAATCCGCTTGATTTATCCGTCAAATAGGAGAAATATTAAGTAAGAGGATTGAGACTCGAACAGGTATTGGGGACTGTTTGACTCGGCGTCACTTCCGGCGCACCCCACACCACGTACGACTGGGATCCCGTACACAGACTTTGAGAGAAGGTTGAACCATGTCAGGCGCTGTACCTGGATATGTACACATCTCCCAGCGCGGCCGCGCTGCTAAGCGTCAGGTCGTGCAGCCTCAGCGTCCCGCTGCGCCGGCTGCCACGTTGCGTCCGATGACTTTCTCAGCCGGTGACTCTGCCCATAAGCAGGCTCAGGAAAATGAGGCACGCGGCTTCGTGCTCTATGTGGGTTTGAACGAGGAGCTTGCTGCGGCGAATGGCACCTCCCTGGTGCGTATCGTTCAGGATTTGCGTACTTATGCACACCATCTGGCTCCCGAGTCGGAGTCGTATGCCGCTGTGGCGTTGGCTCCTGTGAATGCTGAGGGTAGCGACCTTGAGGTGGTGCGTAATGCGCTCGGTGATCCGACCGCAATGTACATGCACCCGGAGGCGCATGCCGTCCGCGAGGCAGAGAACACGAATAGCCACTCTTCGGGTGTGCTGATTGACTTGGCGCGCCGCGAGGTGTTCCTGGATGGTGAGCCGCTCATGCTGACTTTCAAGGAGTTCGAGCTGCTGGCACACCTGGTGGAGAACGCATCCCGCACTGTGGGTCGTGAGGAACTGCTGAAGGCGCTGTGGAGCTCCGGTGACGAGCATCCGCATGAGCGTACGATTGACGTGCATATTCGTCGTCTGCGTTCGAAGCTGGGCCGCTTGTCGGGTACCGTGCGTACGGTGCGCGGTCAGGGTTACCGCTTCTTTGAGCACCCCGAGGTTGTTGTCTGGGCTGCTCCGGAATACTCGATCTAGCGTGTACAGAATTTAGCTTCTGCAGAGTGCACCCCGGTGTGCTGGCGTGATGCCGGTGCGCCGGGGTTTACTTGTGCCTGTTCTTGGCCGTCAGTATGCGTGTGGCGGTGGCGTGCGGGACGTTCGGGCGCCCTCTAGATAGAATGGGTGTATGGCTGAAAATTCTTCCAACACTGCATCTGGTTCGCACCGCCGCGGGGTTAAGCGTCTGATTATTATGCGCCATGCGGAGGCTGATTGGGGTCTGAATGATTTTGATCGTCCGCTGACGAAGCGCGGCCATGAGCAGGCTGCTGCCGCTGGTGCCTGGCTGGCGGCTCGTGGGTATATTCCGGAGCAGATTATGTCGTCATCGGCTTTGCGTACTCGCCAGACGACGACGTGGGTATCGGATGCTTTGGGGGCGAAGGCGCCTACAGCTCATCTGGATGAGGGCTTGTATGAGGTGTCTGCATCTCGCATTATTGCGCGCATCAACAGTGTTTCGGAGAATGTTCATTCTCTGATGGTGGTGTCGCATCTGCCCGGTGTGCAGGATGCCGCGCAGCGCCTGATGAGTCCTGATTCTGACCCGAATGCGTCGATGGATGTGTACTACGGCTTCCCGCCCTCTTCCATTGCGGTGTTTGAGGTGCCGGGGGAGTGGGCTCTGCTTGATGGCGCGGATGCGCGCCTCGTGGACTTCAAGAGCTTCTAGGTTTCGCGCCTGAATGAAATGGGTAAAGTAAAAGCCCCGTACCAGCTGGTACGGGGCTTTTTGTGGCGGAGACGGGGGGATTTGAACCCCCGGTCGAGTTTAACCCCGACCCTTCATTAGCAGTGAAGTCCATTCGGCCGCTCTGGCACGTCTCCACGGTGCGCTCGTGAGCGCATCCCTATAAGAATATAGGCTGTTTTGCGCTTGGTCAATTCGGCCCATGCTTTGGGGGATATCTCTGAGTATGTGTTGCTTTATAGGGTGGACTATGGATTGTGCGCTTTGAGGCTCATACACATTTTCGATAGACTGCTTACTGTCCGACCGATAAATAGAGGGCGTCTCTGGCGTGTGATTTTTTCATGCAACGTTGCCAGAGTTGTCTTATTTACTCAACGAAATGAGAAATCATGTCTGAAAACCACAACAACCCCCAGCCCCAGTTCAACCAGGACCCCCAGTTTAGCCAGCAGGCACCTCAGTTCAATCAGCAGGCTCCTTACGGTGTGCCCGTTCAGACCCCTGAGCAGCAGGCTCAGGCGAAGAAGGCAAAGACCCTGTCGATTGTCTCTCTGGTGAGCGGTATTGTGAGCCTGTTCGTCTTCGGTTTCATCCTTGGTGCTGTAGCTATTGCGACCGGCCGTCTGGCTATGAATAACCCCGAGCTGCAGAACCGCGGTATGGCTATTGCCGGTACTGTTTTGGGCGCTGCCGGTATTATTTTGCTGATTGTGGTGAAGATTTTTGTAAAGTACTAGGATTGAAGCTACCTGCAGTAGCCTCATGATTTGAGAAAGCCCGCGAGCGCTTGTGCGCACGCGGGCTTTTGCATATCCGTTAGAGCACTCAGCTAATGCATTGCGGTGCGTTGTAGGGGGTTGCAGAGCGGATGTAGTTGTACCCGTTCCATTCATGGGTTAGGGTGAATTAGGTTTAACACACACCAGCCGTACGAAAGTGAGATGCCATGTCTCAGAATCCTCGGGGTTCAGACCCCTACGACTACAACCCGGACTACAACCGTCTGAACGAGCAATACAACCAGAACGGCCAGTACGGGCAGAACACGCAGTATGGTCAGTATGGTCAGGGTTCTTACGGCCAGTACGGGCAGAGCTCCTATGATCAGTATTCCTATGACCAGTACGGTCAGAATTCGTACGGTCAAGACTCGTATGGTCAGAATCAGTACGACCCGTATGGCCAGCAGTACCAGCAGCAGTATCAGTACGGTCAGCCCATGATGGTTCCTATTGGTATTGTTCAGAAGACTCCCGAGCAGCTTGCCGGTGAGAAGGCTGCTCAGACTTCCACGGTACTGGGTATTATCAGCTTGGCGTGTATTGTGACTCTCAGCTGGTGGCTGTTTGGTCTGCCTTCCCTGGTTCTGGGGGTTATCGGCGTTATGAAAGCTAATGAGGCTGAGCGTTTCGGCGTGGCGGCTTCGGCAGGTCGCATCATGAGCTGGATTAGCGTAGCCATTGGTGGCATGTTCCTGGTGCTTTTTGGTGGAAGTCTTCTGCTGGCGATTATGCTGGCCCTTTCTGATTCCGCAGCCAATTCCGGACTGGTGGATGTTGCGCAGATACTGGCACTTATCTAAACGCTTTAGCCCTTCAAGAGAATCTGCAAGAGCCCCGTTCCTCAATGCGAGGAGCGGGGCTTTGCTGTGTATATGCCTTATGTTTCGTGGATTGGTCCTGACATGCTTGTTCCCCCGACAGGGAAGGTCTAGGGTGGGCTTAACACCCGGTATTGAAAGGTCGTGGATACAATGTCGTCCTACTACCCGCAAGAGCCCAACCCCTTCGACCGGAATTTCGGCTACAAAGGGCTAAAACAGAATAAAAGCACGAGCGAACACTATGACGACTACAACCCGAATGACCGCTACGACCCTGATAGCCGGCCTCCGCTGACATCGGTTCTGAACAAGAGAAGAGAGCCTTCTGAATGGGGTCTGGGGGAACGAGCCTCCCAACTCTCACTTGCCTTCGGCGTGCTCAGTCTTGTCAGTGTTGCGGTATGGGGCTGGTGGCTTTTCGGTATCCCTTCTGTTGCTCTGGGTGCTCTTGGTCTATGGAAAGCTAAGGAAGCAGATCGCTACGGTGCGATTCCTGCCGCGGGTCGCGTGCTGAGTTGGGTGGCCATTGTCAGCTTTGTGCTCGTGAACGTCTGGACACTGTGGGCGTGGTTTAACACCAGCCGATAGGTGCATCGGTGAAAGCCCAAGCCGAGGTGATTAACTAGTGTGTGGAATGTGAAAGGTTATGATGCCCCAAAATAATGAAGTTTTTGATTACAATCCCGAATATGCCAAGCTCTACCAGACGAACGACAGCCAGCCGTCTGACGCTGACGACATGGGCGACCGGCAACAACGCGCGAGCGAACTACCTCCCGAGGTGCAAGGGGCACAAGATGGTAAAAAGGCAGCGAACGTCTCCCTACTCTTTGGCTTCCTCGGCCTCCTGTTTTTCTTTCTAGGGTGCTGGTGGTTTGTTCATGATTTTGACAGTGGTGGTCTTCGGATAGTTATCGTTGCGCCGTTGCTGAACGTCCTGGGCGCCTGGCAGGGACGGGTAGCGAATCGGCACGGTGTGCCTGCCCTAGCGGGTCGTATTCTCAGCTGGGCGGGTGTAATTTTTGCCCTTCCCTTCGCCGTCCTCGGCGCATTGTTCTTGATTGTCCTGACCGGCGGCATATAACGACGCTCCCGGCAACTCAAAACGGCGTATGCAAAGAGCCCTGTTCCTCAATGCGAGGAGCGGGGTTTGCTGTGTATATGCCGTATGTTTTGCGGATTGGTCCTGACATGCTTGTTCCCGTGTGGGGGAAGGTCTAGGGTGGGCTTAACACCCGGTATTGAAAGGTTATGATGCAACGATGCAGGATCCAATCCTTGGCCCGTATTCCGACCCAGTAGCTGGTCTGCGCTCGAAACCTCATCGCCACAAACAGGGTGCTGATATTGAAGAGCCCCCTATGATGCAGAGCGGTGGGAAAACAGCGACTAATCTAGGGGAGCGAGCCTCCCAACTTTCACTCACTTTCGGTGTGCTCAGCCTCATCAATATCTTGGTGTTGGGTTCGTGGTTTTTCGGTATCCCCACCATCATCTTGAGTTTCCTTGGTCTACATAAAGCTAAGGAAGCGGATAGTTACGGCGTAGTTTCTCTTGCGGGTCAAATCCTGAGCTGGACAGCTATCGCCATGCTTGCCCTTGGGTACGTACTGATTGCGTGGGCGTGGTTCAACGCCAAATAAGTTTTTGCGAAGCACTAGGCTGAGGTATTCAACTAACGCGTGTAGATTCTGAAAGGTCGTGGATGCGATGTCGCAACTACCCCAAAACAACGAAACTCTCGATAACAGCCCCGAATACAGCGAACCCTACCAGGAGAACAGTAACGGGCACCCCGGTACTGTAGCTACGGGCGGACAGTTACAACCCGCGAGTGAGTTCTCAGAGGATGTCTTGAGCCAGGAAACTGGACGGTTCGCCGCGAACCTCTCCCTACTCTTCGGTGCCCTCAGCTTTGCGTGCATCCCCGGTGTCCGTTCGTCGCTGTACTTCATCCCCTTCTCACTGATACTGAGTTCCCTAGGAATCTGGCAAGCGCGAGTGGCGAGACGGCACGGTATGCATGCCATCCTGGGCATGATACTCTACGTGGTGGGCATGATCATTTTTCTGCTCCTAAGCGCCCTCGTCGTATTCCTCACGATTCTCTTTTCTGGCCTTAAAGACTACTGATGCCGGTCTATCGAGAAGCCTGCATGTCCTCTCGCTCTAGTATTCAGGGGAGGGGCTAGTGGGTGTAATACCTCTCCAACGTTAAATGTGAAAGGTTGTGGATGCGATGTCGCAGCTACCCCAAAACAATGAAGCCTTCGATAACAACCCCGAATACGCTAAGCCCCACCAGGGGAGCGGTAGCATGCAGTCTGGTACGGACGACCAGCCGCTACCCGCGAGTGAGTTCTCTTCGAGCGTGTGGAAGATGGACCCTGGCGAAAAAGCCGCAAATCTCTCCCTGATTTTCGGTGTCTTCGGTATGCTTGCTCTCGCCCTAGCGTTTTGGTGGGTTTCCCATGGCTTTGGTATCGGTATGCCAATAATCATTGCTGCGCCATTACTGAGCCTCTTGGGTCTCTGGCAAGCACGAGTGGCAAGACAGCACGGTGAAGACGCCAATGTGGGTCTGCTTCTCAGCGGGATAGGAATTGTCATTGTTATCGCCATTGTCGGCTTCATCGTAATGATTGGGTTTGCTCTGTACGGCTTCAATGATGCAGGCCCATCGACGAGCCTGAGCGCTCTCTCACTTCGATAGCCACGTAACACCCGGTATTGAAAGGTTGTGGATGCGATGTCGCAGCTACCCCAAAACAACGAAGATTTCGATTACGATCCCGAATACAACAAGCTCAACCATACAAATGGCAGTTGGCAACCCTGCGCTGGTGTTTTAGGCAACCAGCTACTACCCGGAAAAAAGTTTCACCTGGCTTCTCAAAACGGCGGGATGGGCAGAACGCGGCAAGTCTTTCATTGTTTTTCGGCGCCCTCAGCCTACTGTGTATCCCGCTATCGAGCTGGGTCTGGGCGCCAGATCTCACCTTTATCTCACTGGTACTGGGCATCTTGGGTATTTGGCAGGGGCGAGTGGTTAAACGGCACGGTGTCCCTGCCCTAGCGGGTCGTATTCTCAGCTGGGCGGGTGTAGGTATTGTCCTTGCTCTCTATATTTTTGTCATCTTGTTTCTGATAAGCCTCAGTCATTCTTTATAAAAGCACCAATATAGTGGTGGGTCTGAAGATACTCTCGTTTTATTGGGCATGACCGGTCATAGTTTGTGCTGGTGAGCATGAGAAAGCCCTGCTCCTCAAGATGAGGAGCGGGGCTTTGCTGTGTATATGCCGTATGTTTTGCGGATTGGTCCTGACATGCTTGTTCCCGTGTGGGGGAAGGT
>ERZ772925.24-NODE-24-length-57068-cov-7.80196_pt1 | contig 57068 bp, 48 predicted proteins | sample MGYA00511687_ERZ772925 | MGnify/ENA primary metagenome ERZ772925 (study PRJEB29015, sample SAMEA2738087) | human oral metagenome | biome: human oral; feature: human-associated habitat; material: saliva | place: China | collected 2227 ...
TGCCGTATGTTTTGCGGATTGGTCCTGACATGCTTGTTCCCGTGTGGGGGAAGGTTTAGGGTGAAGTTAACGCCCCTCGTGTGTGGAATGTGAAAGGTTGTGGATGCGATGTCGCAGCTACCCCAAAACAATGAAGATTTCGATTACAACCCCGAATACGCCAAGCTCTACCAGGAAAATGACAGCCAGCCGTCCGATGCTGAGGACACGGACGATTGGTCGCAACGTGCGAGCGAGCAACCTTCCGAGGTGCAAGGGGCGCAAGACGGTGAAAGGGCAGCGAACTTCTCCCTGCTTTTCGGCTTCCTCGGCCCGCTGTCTTTCTTTCTAGGGTTCTGGTTGCTTGTCCAGGGTCTTGGACCAAGTAGCCTGATGATATCTCTCGCTGCGCCGGTGCTGAACATCCTGGGTATCTGGCAGGGGTGGGTAGCGCAGAGGCACGGTGTACCTGCCCTAGCGGGTCGTATTCTCAACTGGCTGGGGCTATGCTTCTTCATTGGTATTGCCTTCCTCATCATGTTGATTGCAAACGCCTTGTCGCACATCAATTAACAACGCTACCGGTAACTCGAAACGGCGTATGCAAAGAGCCCCGTTCCTCAATACGAGGAACGGGGCTCTTTGCGCTCCACACGTGGAGTAGAAGCTAAAACGCGGATGGTAAGGGATTTGAACCCTTGAGACGGGGTTACCGCCTACTGGTTTTCAAGACCAGCTCCTTCGGCCGCTCGGACAACCATCCATACGCACCAGAGACCGGCATTTTATGGCAATACCGTGCCGCAGGGCACTACGAGATTATCTCATGCGATAAGCTTTCTGTAAATCGCGCACCAACGATGGTGCTTCCGGCAATGAGGAGGACTCATGAGAGCAATTATTGAGAACAGTCACGGTGGACCTGAGGCTCTGACAATCAGCGAAGTCCCCGCCCCCGTACCCCGATCCCACGAAGTTCTCATCCGTGTTCACGCCGCCGGAATCAACCGCGCCGACGCGCTACAGCGCCGCGGATTCTACCCGCCGCCCGCCGGGGCAAGCCCCATCTACGGCCTCGAAGTAGCCGGCGTTATTGAGGCGGTCGGTGAGGGCGCCTCCGTGGAGAACCGCGGTACCCCCGTCATGGCGCTCCTCGCTGGAGGCGGCTACGCCGACTACGTGACTGTCCCCGTCGACCACGTGCTGCCCGTACCCGAACAGCTGAGTTTCGCTGAAGCCGCCGGCATTCCCGAAGTCGCGGCAACCGTCTACTCGAACCTGGTGCTCACCTGCGGTATGAGCATGAACCCCGCCGAAAACCTTAAGGAAGACGGCGAACCCGCGGTGGTGCTCATTCACGGCGGTACCGGCGGTATCGGTGTGCACGCTATTCAGCTGGCGCTTGCTGCGGGTACTCGTGTGTTTGCGACCGTCAGCACCGAGGAAAAAGCAGAATATGTGCGTTCACTAGGCGCTGAACCCATTATTTATACCGAACATTCGTTCCGTGAAGTTCTGTTGGCTGAAACCGGCGGACGCGGTGCCGATTACATCCTCGACGTCGTGGGCGGAAAGTACCTGGACGATAACCTGCACACCCTCGCCGACGGCGGGCACCTGTGCATTATCGGCCTGCAGGGTGGCGCCAAAGCAGAAGTGAACCTGGGCTACATGCTCACCCGCCGCCTGTCGGTGCACGCCACGAGCCTGCGCACCCGTTCGGATTGGCAGAAGGCTGAGATTCTGCGCGGCGTACGCGAACACGTGCTGCCACTCATCGAATCCGGCAGGATTGGCGTGGGGCTCGACCGTATCTTCGACATGGAGGAGGCGGCTGCCGCCCACGAGTACTTCGACTCGGGTCAGCATCGCGGCAAGGTTGTGCTGCGCATGGTCTAGAGATTGCTGTGCTCCCCGCGGTGCCGCTTCATGTCGGTGTCGGGGGGGTGTCGCGTGAGGGGCGTGATGAAAATCAGGGTCGAAATGATTAACTGACTGCTGACATCTCGTCACTAAAAGAGATTTAGGGTAACCTAAGTGTAGGGAGGTTTGCGGGTCGCCGCAGAGCCCAACGCCGGCAACCTCCACAGACTAACCAATACGGCACACACACCACGCAGAGGAGGACACATGGGACTTAAAAGCTACCTGCAATCACGCCGCGACGACGCCGAACTCGGCAAGGGCATCTGGCGCCGATCCCACGACCGGTTCATTCGCGGTATCGACCGCTTCCACCAGATCCTCGAACGCCTAGCGGCAACCGACTCATCCGACTCCATGATCGAGCTCATCGTGCCGGATGCAAACGCACTCGCCGACCTCATCCCGCGCGTGCGTGCAGTCGCCATGGAAGCGCACCGCCTCGCCCCCAGCGACGGCGATATTCCCGCCTCCCCGTTCGGCACCTACTCCGACCTGAACCGCGCCCTCTCCAAGGCAGGTAACGCCGTGGCACTCTGCGCCGAAGCGCTCGCCATGGCACGCTGCTTCGGCAATTGTGCCACCGGATGCGACCGCCAGGTGAGCGTGCACCGCCGCGTGGAAACCGTCATCCAGCACATTGAAGACGCTGAGCGTCTGATTCAGCGCGCCCAGAAAGAAGCCGCCGGCAAGCTGACCTTCGACGATGGAATCCCCGTGGGCCGCACCCAACTGGTCGAGGCGTAGTACTGATGGAGGCATAGCGCTGGTTGATGCATAGCACAGGGGCCTAAATTGCGGTCAACAGGCGAGTTAGTTTGATGTGCACTTCAACAGGCGATACGCTTAAAGAGGAGGTGTAGGACGCTTCTTATGCGGTTCCGTCACAATGGAGGTGACGACACAATGCGATGGTACGCGCGGAAGAACCGCAGGCTTTTTCCTGCCCCTCTACGGCACAACCCAATGCATATACAATTCACGGAAGAAGTCACACACCATGTTTGAATTCCACCGCAATGAGCGTGCGCGTCAGCTGCGCCCCAGCCTCTCACGCTCCTGGCTCCTCGTGCGCGCCAACTCCTCCGAAGAAGTCTTTGAAGAGGCCTTCGAATCCGAGGCCGACTCCATCATTATCGACCTCGAAGACGGCTGCCCCGCCGAAGAGAAGGACGCCGCTCGCGAACAGGTCGTCCGTATGCTCAACTCCGGCGTCGTCGCATGGGTGCGAATCAACGCCATCACCACCGAACACTGGTGGAAGGACGTCAAGGCCCTCAAGAACGTGAAGGGTCTGCGAGGCGTCATGCTCGCCACCGCAGAGCACGCTACCGACATTGACCGTACCGCAGCCGAGCTACCCCCCGGAACCCCCATCATCGCGCTGATTGAGTCCGCGCTCGGCGTGCACCACTCGGTGGATATTGCTCGCGCAATCGGCACTTTCCGCCTCGCATTCGGCGCAGGCGACTACCGCCGCGACACCGGCTCCTCCGCAACCCCCATGGCGCTCGCCTACGTGCGTTCGCAACTGGTGATTGCCTCCACCCTGGGCGGTCTGCCCGGCCCCATCGACGGCCCGACCCTCGGCGCATACGGCGCTGACCTCTCCAAGGCATGCGGCTACGCGAACGACCACGGCATGACCGGTAAGATCACCCTCGACATTCGCCAGGCTGAGACCATCAACGCGGCATTCTCCCCGAGCGAGCTCGAAATCGAAGAAGCACACCAGATGCTCGACGTGCCCCTCGACGGCCCCCGCGACGGCTCCTACCTGCCGCGCTACCTGCGTGCAAAGAAGGTCAAGGAACTCGCCAAGGTCTACGGCCTGTGGGGCAAGACCGACAGCGACTTCCAGCGCGCATCCAAGTAAGGCGCTGGTCTAAAGTACACACGTAAAAAGCCGCGCATCCGACCCCCGAGCGGGGAACCGGATGCGCGGCTTTTGTCTGCCTGAAACCTCACGAGGCTACAGCCTGGCGGACTGCCGGTCGGCGGTCTAGTTGCGGGGCGACTTGCCGCCCGTCAGCGCATGAGCGCACACGTACGAAGTTACCAAAGAAATCACAATCGGCACCAAGAACGAGGTGTCATCCTCATACACGGAACGGTAGAAGAACCACACCGCCAGGGAAACCACCAGCGCCAACACGTACACCAGAGCAAAACGCATCGTCGGGCCCATCGGGCGTGCAGAGCCCGCGGAGGCGCGACCAACCTGCGAACGGTTCTGCAGGCGCTGAGCATGTGAAGAACGAGAAGACATGAGAATCTCCTAAAAATCGACTGTGACATCTTCAAGAAAACGACAACTCTCAGATGCTAAAAACCGCCGCAACACACCGGAAACCGGCACGCGTTACGGCGGATGTGGAGCCCCCAGTGGGATTCGAACCCACGACCTTTTCTTTACGAGGGAAATGCTCTACCCCTGAGCTATAGAGGCACATACGCTGCCGTTCCCAACTGCTCGAAAGCAACCGGCGAACAGTGCATACCCCGCAATAGTACCAAAAAGGCGGGGGAGAGGCTAATTACTTTCAACAGCAGGCCCGCAGGAGCGAGCAGGCGGCAGGGATCCTATGGCGTGTACTGCATTCACCCCGCAAGCCCGCCCGAAGATAGGGAATGTTCAGGGCAGGGGCATACAATAAATCCTGTAACCACGGCGGCTGAGCGCACCTCGCAGTGCACATCAACCACAGACTGATTGACCACAGACTAGCCCGCCACCCGTAAAGAGAGGAACCCCCATGACTTCACCCCTCAACCGCCGCACCCTGCTGCTGGGCGTAGTGCCCGCCGCCGCCCTGGGACTGAGCGCATGCGGTTCCAGCTCCTCCCAGCCCTCCGCATCGGCATCTGCAAGCACCGCCGCTACCTCGGCAAGCGCATCCGCAAGCGCCACTGTGAGCGCTTCGGCATCCGCTGACCCCTCAGCTTCGGCAGCCGCAACCGCTGATGACGGCTACGTCGGCTACCGCCTCAACCGCGAAGTACCCGGCGCAGGCACCGCAACCCTGTACACCGACTACCAGTGCCCCTACTGCGCCAAGGCAGAACCCAAGTTCGAAGAAGCCGCCAAGAAGCTCGACGGCATCATGAACGTAACCGTGCGCCACATGCCGCTGAACATGCACGCCAACGCCGTACCCGCCGCACTCGCCGTGGAGGCCGCCGAGGCGCAGGGCAAGCATCTTGAAATGGCGAACAAGCTCTTCGCTACCCAGAACGACTGGAAGAGCATCAAGGAACGCGACAAGCTGCGCACCCTCTTCAACGACTACGCCAAGGAACTGGGTCTGAACACCGAAGAATTCGACAAGGTCCTGCTCGCCTCCGATACCGTCAAGCCCATTCAGCGCGACTACGAGCACGCCGTGAAGATTGGCGTGAAGGGCACCCCCACCTTCGTCGTGAACGACAAGGTCGTTGACAGCCTGGATTCGTCCTCCTCGGTGGATGATTTGGTCAGCACCTTCAAGCGTGAAGCTGGCGTGAAGTAGTGGCGCACATTCAGCTTTCCGGCGGTCAGCGCGCCGAAATCCACCCCGACGGGTTCAGCGACCACGGCTACGTCCTCGAAATCGGCGGCGCCGAGCAGTCCCACGTGGACGTGCAGAACCCCGACTACGTGTTCTACGAGTACCTGCGCCGCATCGCGAACACGGTGGATGCGCTCGCACCCGCCGGTGAACCCATCACCGCCGCACACCTGGGCGCCGGTGCGCTCACCCTCGTGCGCTATATTCAGGCGACCCGCCCCGGCTCCCGCCAGGTTGCCGTGGATATTGAGCCCGAGCTCATGGGCTTCGTGACGGACCGCCTGCCGCTACCTGCCGGAACCGACTGTCGGCTGGTGGTGGGGGATGCTCGCGAGCAGCTGGCGAACCTGCCCGAACTGCTGGGCGTGCCCGGCTTCGATGCGATTATCCTCGACATCTTCACCGGCATGAACGCACCCGCCCACCTGGCAAACCGCGACTTCTACCGCGAACTCAAGGACGCCCTGAGCGAGCGCGGCATGGTCGCCATCAATGTGGGTGACGACGCGGGCCTGCCCTTCTTCCAGCTGCAGGCAACCGCCATGCTGGAAGTCTTCGACCACGTGTGGTGCCTGTGCGAAAGCTCCATGGTTAGCGGGCAGAACGAAGGTAACCTTGTGCTGGTTGGTACCGCCCGCGAGCTGGATGAGGATACCCAGGACTGGCTGTACGCCCTGGGCCCGCATCCGGCGGAGGTGCTCACCACCGATGAGCTGCGCGACCTGCTGGAAGAGCTGGCTGAGAGCTAAACCCGGCATACAAAACTGTTGAGGCGGGTACCTAGTAGGTACCCGCCTCAACAGTTTTCTCTATGAGTTTTCTATAGGGATTTTCTATATGCCACGTGCCGGTGGAATTTTGGTTCTACTCAGGTAGCGGCACGGGAACGGGGTCCTCGCGCTCACCCTTCTGCGTGGAGGAACCACCCTTCGTGGTGGTGAACGTAATACCCACGCTCGCGGTCATCAGCAGGACAATCGCCACCCAACGAATCGGGCCGGTCTCCTGATTCAGCAACGCCCAACCGGCAATCGCCGCGATAGCGGGCTCCATGCTCATCAACACGCTAAATACGCGCTCCGGCAGGTTACGCAGAGCCATCAGCTCCGCGCTATAGGGAATTACCGAAGCGAACATGGCGGTACCAAAAATCATGAGGAGCAGCATCGGATCCTGCGCCGCATTCCAAATCGGCTGAGGCGCCGGAACAACCGCCGCCACCGGGGCAATAAACACAGCACCAACAAGCATCGCCACCGCCAGGCCGCTCGCACCCGGAACCAGGGCACCCACCTTCGCGCTGGAGCGAATATACAGCGCCCAGAACACGCCAGCAATCAGCGCGAACGTCAGGCCCAGGTAGTCGGTATCCTTGCCGACCGCCGCCTCATAACCGAGCACCAGCATGCCCGCCAGGGCGCAGAGCACCCACACCGCGTCGCGGAGCCTGCGAGTCAGCATAGACGCCAAAGCCAGCGGACCCAAGAACTCCACCGCCACCGCCAAACCAATCGGGATGCGGTCAATCGCGCAATAGAAGAAGCCGTTCATCAGACCGAAAGTCATACCGAAAATGATGACGGCACGCCACTGCTCCTTCGACCAGGACAGCGCACCCGGCGGCATTTCGCCGCCGCGGCGGGTACGCCAACGCGCAGCCAACCACACGGCGCTACCGACCACAATAGAGGCAATCGCCAGGCGGCTGACGCTAATAGCCAGCGCACCAAACAGCGGGAAAAGAGTGACTGCGAAGGCGGCACCGAACTGCAATGAGGAGCAGGACATCAGCACAAACATAATGCCCAGCGCGGGGCGTTGGTGGGTGGTATGCGACAAGGTTCTCCTCCCAGCGCCTCACGAGGAGGCGGTGCATCTCTCAAGGTGTACACATGACGTATCGATTTGGGCGGGGGCAAGAACCTGAACAGCGCAGTTAAAGAGCGCACCCCGGGCAACACGAGATACTATCCTACTCGTTACCCGGGGGTGCTAGAAACCGTTGACACGGCTAAAGCTCAGCCGTTAGAGGCCCTTCGCCTCACGGTCAGCCTTAATCTGCTCGGCAGAAGGAATCGTAATGGAGCTAGTCGCCATATGCGCAATATCCACGCCGTGAGCATCCACCGCACCGGGCAGATAACGATCGGGATCCTCCAAAGTGCCCTCCTCCTGCGCCTTCTTCTGCGCACGAGCGTGAGAAATTGAAATGCCGATACTCGCAGTCACCAGCAGAGCAATAGCAGTCCAACGAACCAGGCCGGTAGCCTCACCAAGCATCACAATACCCACAGCCGCCGCAATCGCAGGCTCCAGGGACAGCACCACGCTATAAATATGCGCGGGCAGCAGACGCAGGGAAGAAACCTCACCCAGCGCCGGCAGGGCAGAAGCCAACAGGCCCATCAGGCAGCCAATAGCCAGCAGGTGCACATCCTGGGTGACCTTCAACAGGTTATTGCCGCTTATCAGGAACGGGAACGGCAGAACCAGCAGGGTAGAGACAACGTTACCCACGACCATGCCGCCCATACCCGGAATCAGAGCGCCAACCTTCTCAGTCGCCAGAATATAGGCGGCACGAGAAATAGCGGTCAGGATTGCGAAAACCACACCCATCAACGCGAAATCTTCAGGCTTCGCCTGGGACTCAGCAGTCAGAATCGCCATGCCCGTAAATGACAGAGCAATCCACACCAGGTCCAGCTTACGGCGCGACATAACCGTCGCCAGCACCAGCGGACCCATAAACTCAATAGCCACCGCAATTGCTAGCGGAACCTGCTCAATAGCCACATAGAAGAAGGCATTCGCACCGGTCAGGGCGACACCGAGGACAATGACCGCCATCCACTGCTGACGGGTCCACGAACGAATCTGCGGGCGGAAGAACACCCACAGCAGGATAGAAGATGTCAGCAGGCGCAGAGCGACCACGCCCCAGGGGCCCAAATCGCCCATGAGCTGCTTGGCAAGAGCCGCACCGAACTGCGCCGAAATAATCGCGCCGGTCGCGTACGCAACACCCAGCCCCTGAGTCGCCAGGGGAGAACGCGCAGCATTGGGCGTATGGGTGGAAGAAGTCATAGTATTCCTTAGGATTCAGAAGAGGTATTAGCCGCTATCTGTCATCAGGCGCAACCCGAATCTCCGTGAAGCAGGTCACGCACTATGCAAACAATGAATAGTGTGTAATCTACGACAATTTTACGCGCTTTAAAATTGGGCGCAAATAAAGACCAAAACACCCTAACAAGCGATCAAAAACCTCCACGCCCTCGGTGAAATTTCACCCCCCAAACCCCACCACAGACCCCATATTCAGGAAATATTCACCAAGCCGTGATTTACTGAGAGCATGCTTGACCCGAAGAAATCTCTATTCGATGAAGACGGCAACCCCCGTCCCGCGCTAACCACCACCCTCGACAACGTACTGCGCATGCAACGACCGCTCGCGCTGTCCATCGTCAAAAAACTCCGTGAAGCGCACCCCGACGAAACCCCCGAACAAATCCACAAGCGCCTCGACCGCACCTACCTGCGCGACATCACCGCCATCGGCGGCGTCACCGGCGCATCCGCATTCGTGCCCGGCGTAGGTACCGTCACCTCCATGAGCCTGTCTGCGCTCGCCGTCGGCGGCTACCTCGAACGCACCGCACTCTACGCCCAGGCAGTCGCAGAACTGCACGGCGTGCACGTACACGACGCTGAAACCGCCCGCTCCATGGTCATGGCAATCATGCTCGGCGAAGAAGGCTCCCAGCTCATGAACACCGTGCTGCTGCAGACCGGCAAGGCAGGCGGCGTCTCCAACAAGTGGGGCATGCTGCTCGGCAACTCCTCCAGCGGTAAGATGTTCAGCGTCGAACGCACCATCCGCAACCTGTTCATCCGCCGATTCCTCGCCCGCCAGACCGGCGCACTGCTCGGCCGCGCCCTGCCCTTCGGCGTGGGCGCAATCGTTGGCGGCGGCGCAAACCTGACCCTCGGCAAGGACGTTGTGCGCAACACCCGCCGAGCCTTCGGCGACGCACCCGCCTACTTCCCCGCAGAGCTCATGATTACCCCGCGTGCACCGCGCGTACAGGGCGGCGAAGGTTCGGAAGGCTCCTCCAGCGTGGCTGGCTCCCTGCTCAAGGGCGTCAAGGATGCAGGTAAGGCAGCTGGCAAGGTTTTCACCCGCGGCAAGGGCAACGACACCGAAACCGGCCACCGCCGCATGCTCGGCCGCTAAACCCGCTGGCTAACAGAACATAGCGAAGACCCAAACACACTAAAGACCCAATACACTAAAGACCCCGAATCCCTGAATGCAGGGACCCGGGGTCTTCTGTTTTAATCCTTCGCTACGGACTAAGCGTTCTTCGCGTGATCCAGCAGCTGAGCCGCAATACCGTTATAGGTGTGCGGAGTCAGCGCCGACAGACGCGCCTCAGCCTCGGGGGACAGGCCCAGAGTAGCCACGAACTCCTTCAGGCGAGCGGCATCCACGCGGTGACCGCGAGTCAGCTCCTTCAGACGCTCATACGGGTTCTCCATGCCCGGAACACCTGCGATAGCCTCAGCACGCATCACCATCTGGATCGCCTCAGCCAGAACCTCCCAGTTCGCATCCAGGTCAGCGGAAATAACCTCGGTCGCAATATCCAGACGCTCAAGACCCTTCACCACATTGGAGATAGCCAGCACCGAGTGACCAAACGCCACACCAATATTGCGCTGAGCCGAGGAGTCGGTCAGGTCACGCTGCCAACGAGAAGTCACCAGGGTCGAAGCCAGCGAATCCAGCAGAGCGTTGGAGAGCTCCAGGTTAGCCTCCGCATTCTCAAAGCGAATCGGGTTCACCTTATGCGGCATGGTCGACGAACCGGTCGCACCAGCCACCGGAATCTGACGGAAGAAACCAATCGAAATGTAGCTCCACACATCGGTGCAGAGGTTGTGCAGCACGCGGTTGAAATGAGCGATATCCGAGTACAGCTCAGCCTGCCAGTCGTGCGACTCAATCTGAGTGGTCAGCGGGTTCCAGATCAGACCCAGGTGCTCCACAAAACCACGAGAAACATCCTGCCAATCAGCGTCAGGAACCGAAGCATAGTGAGCAGCGTAGGTGCCGGTTGCACCATTAATCTTGCCGAGGAACTCGGTCGCCTTCACGTGCTTGACCTGGCGCTTCAGGCGGTACGCGAGCACGCCCAGCTCCTTACCCAGGGTGGAGGGGGTAGCCGGCTGACCGTGAGTACGGCACAGCATCGGCACGTCGCGGCCGTCCTCAGCCAGCTTCAGCAGAACCTCAATCAGCTCCTCCGCCGCAGGGATCCACACGTTCTCAACGGCGTCCTTGATGCCCAGCGCGTAGGAGAGGTTGTTAATGTCTTCGGAGGTGCAGCCGAAGTGAACCAGCGGCACCAGGTGGCCCAGGCCCAGGCCCTCCAGACGGCGACCAATGTAGTACTCAACCGCCTTCACGTCGTGAACGGTGACAGCCTCAATCTCAGCCAGCTCCGCCACAGAATCAGCGTTGAAATCGGTCACAATGGCGCGCAGGCCCTTCTTCTGCTCCTCGCTCAGCGGGGACAGACCCGGCAGCACCTCGTGCTCGCACAGGTAAATGAACCACTCAACCTCAACGTGGATGCGGTCGCGGTTCAGCGCCGCCTCAGAAAGGTAGTTGGTCAGGGGCGCGGTCACGGATGCGTAGCGTCCGTCCAGGGGGCCCAGCGCAAGTTCGCCGGTGCCCAGATCAATACGGCCAGAAGGCAAGAAGGTGTTATTGGTGTGAGACATAACTCTATTTTTGCATGAATTCGCCGAAAAAAAGAGGCGGGCAGAGCATATGGACGTGATGGGTAGCTCGGTTAGCTGCAGAAATATGACAAAACAAGGTGGCGCGGAAGGGGTATTTTTCGGGTCATGAGGGCGCAAAACGTGCGAATTTTTCGAAACAAGCCTGAGTTATCCACAGGTTGACGCACTCGGCCTGCACAGTCACCGCGGCAGATTTAGCCTAAAACAAACCCGCCGCGAAAGGACACACCATGAACACCATCGTCGACACCACACCACCACCCGCACCCCACCTGCCCCGGATCGAACCAACCGACATCCTCCGCGCCGCAGGACACATGGGCATCGGCACCGCAGCCGGACACGCCCTCGCCACCCAGCTCATGACCGCCGCCGCGCTCGCCCGCACCAAAGGTGCAGAACTCTCCCACAGGATGCGCACCGAAGCCCAAGAAATCCGCACCGCGCACCAACGCGCCAACGAACTCAACGGCGACCACTGGGCATCCGAAGCCGGACGCGCCTACCGGCGACAACTCCAAGAACACCGCGAAAAAATCCGCAACCAAGCCGAACAAGCCGAAGGCGCCGCCGCCATGATTGCCGCCGCCGGTGAAGAACTCGCCAACGACCTCACCGCCAAAGCGCAGGCAATCCAAGCCGCCGCCTCCGCAGTAGATAACCTACTCGGCAAACTCGCCGACAGCGCCGCCGACGCCCTCGAAAAACTCAACCCCGGCGAAATCATCGCCCGCTCAGGCGTGCAAAAAGCCCAGTCAACGCTGGATTCACTCATGCACGTGAACCTGCCCGACGGGCTGAGCTCGCTCATCCGAACCCACTAACCCCACCCTAGGAGACACCATGATTACCGGACCCACCGTTGCGCCCATCGGTGACCTCAGCGACTCCGCAGGGCCCACCGCAGGCACCATTAGCGTTGAGCTTGAAGAAATGCCCGCCATCGCCGACGGCCTCGACATTGTTAGCCGCACCTGCGCCGACCGCACCATGCCCATTCTCGGCATCGCCACTGAAACTCGATTCTTCCTCGGAATCAATGGACGCGCCCAGCAGGCTGCCGCCCTCTGCACCGGCCTTGCCGCAGACCTCGGTATGAGTGCCGCAAAGTTCGGCGTCACCGCTGCTGCCGTCCGCGCCGCCCACAGCTCCTACCTGCAGACCGAAAATATCGTCGCTGGCTGGTTCGACTCCATGGGCATCGCAAAGGACGGCAAGCTACCCGACGGACGTAGCACCCGAGATCACTTCCGCGGCCTCATCGCTGGGGAACCCGGCGAAGCTAACTACCTCTTGAAGCTCACCATTCCCGAGCTTGGGTACTTCTCAGCCTCTCGGACGCTACCGTATTCGCCTATCATTGCGGGTATTCTCTTCGGAGCCACCGCCTACTTTGATGCCAAGTGGAATCCCGAAATTGCGCGTCAGCGAACATTTGACCGCCTTGCAGACATGTTTGGCATTCCGCGAGGACTTGCTCGAAAGGCACTGGGCGGTGGCCTATTCAGTATCGCCAAATCTGGAATCGATACCTTGCTTGGTGCTAAGGCTCATAATATTCGGACCGCTTCTGCTGACGAATACGGTATTGCTGCGCATCGTGGCGAGAAAAGCCAGCTCTCCATAGGCGCCAGCTCGGAGCGTCTTATGGCAGCGGCTAAGGTGCAGGATCAGGAATTTGAGCGTTCCCGCCAGAACCCCTCGACCGCTGAACGTAGTGCCGTGCTCGTCACCGTTATGTACGAAGCAGGGCACGAAGGCGACCCAGCCCATGCCCTGTATGTGGTGAGCGTTCCAGGTACCAACTTTAACTCCTGGGGCGGATCCATCATAGATGTCCCTGGTGCCGAACGCGAAGCATTGGGCAAAGATACTCTGGAGAACCCCGCCTATCAGATGGTTTTGCAAGCCCTCCGCGATGCCGGAGCACCTCAGGGTGCCCGCGTGTACCTGGAGGGTTTCAGCCAGGGAGCCATGATTGCTTACAACATGGCGAATAGTACTGAAGTCGCTCAAGAAATCAACATTGTGGGTGTCTACGCCCAAGGGGCTCCGCTACGAGGCCTGCCTGCTAAACGCCGTGATTTTGCTGTGGACTACGTGGAAGGAGACGGTGACTGGGTTCCTGACTCAGCGGTGAATCCTCTTGCCCAAATTTTCGGGGGAACATGGAGTCCTGATGAACGCGATACGGCAATCACCGTCAATAACCCTGAACATCATGGCGAGAATTACCACGAAGCACTAAAACGTGAAGGGCATAGTGGCAAGGTGCCTGGCGGCATGCGCTCCGCGATGGACGGCAAAGAGTACGTGCTGGGGGAACAGAAGGTAACCTCAGCCTCAAGCCTGCCGGACGGTCTGCCTCCCGCTCTACGAGTGGGTATAACTATCAAACGTACCGAGGTCTACGGCACGGCAGCCCTTGCATCAGGAACTGTGCCTGGTGCCTTGGGTATAGCTGAGTTCGCTGATGAGAAGACAGGCGGGCGCCTGGGGCAAGCAAAGCGTGGTATCGAAGATACCATTGCAGATGCCCAGCTGGGTATGGAGATTGCCAAGCAGAGGGCCGAGGGTCTCCAGCGAGAAGCTGGAGAAACCGTACAGGCGGCTGCTGGGCAGATTCCCGCCATCATCGAGGGCGTCAAAAAGACCCTCCCTCACCCCGAGCCGACTCCGGAGGAAAAGCCTCAGAACCCGAAACCTGCATGGCCCGAAACCCCTGCGCCGCAGATGCCCAAGGTGCCCCTCCTGCAGGGATATAACCCGCAGAATATTCCGCCCGCCATCAATATGCCGGGGGACCTGAACCGTCCGGAGCCTGCTCCCATCAATATGCCTGCCCGAATCGAGGCAGAGGGTTCGCTGCCCCCTGCAGGTCTAATCCCGCCGGATATTCTGCCCAAACCCGCAGATCTGCATACGCACATCGAAAAGGCTGTTACTCAGCCAATCATCGATCGTCTGCAGCTCCCTAATGCTGGTTCTGTGCTCAGGGATCCGTTCCTCGGGCCCCGACAGGGTGGAGACTACGACGGTGGCGAGTCGCTCATCCCGACCCTGCCGGACCTGAAACCTGCGCCTGCGCCCATGCTCCCGCCTAAGAGCATTGACCCCGGGTTCCTGGTACCGGCTCCGCCCGAGGACATCGACCCCGGGTTCCGCGCCCCAGGCCCTCCCGAGGACCTGAATCCCCTCGAGGAGCGTGAACCCCTGATGGCCTAAAAGCACCAGTCTAAAACCCAGCCTCAAGAACCATTCTTGACGGCTCGGTGGAGGGTGGAGGGGCGAGTAGAGTAGAGAAGAGAAAAGGAGGGGCGTCGCCGGGAACAACCCCGGCGGCGCCTCTCCATCTTTGTGTACAGCCTTTGCGTGCAGCGCTCGCGGCTAGTACCTGCTGTCTGCACAGCTACAGCTTGCTCGCGACCTGCTCTCCAGGTGAGAAGCGTTAGCCCCCGAGCCGCCCGCAGGCACATACTGGAACCATGAGCCAGTCAGCTGAACACGCCAATATCCCGGTCCGCCCCGTCTTCAACACCCTGCCCAGCTACGCGGCAGGCAAGCCACCCGCACCCGTTGAAGGCCTCACCCAGTACAAGCTCTCCTCCAACGAGAACCCGCTGGGTCCCGTACCCGAGGTCGCGCGCGTCCTCGCAGAATTTGCGACCGCGCACCGCTACCCCGACCCGCTCTCCACCGCCCTGCGCCAGAAGCTCTCCGCACGGCTCGGCGTGGACGCTGACGACATCGTCACCGGTGCCGGAAGCCTCGGCGCGCTCAACCAAATCCTCAAAACCTTCGCCGGCGTCAACGCAGACGGCGTGCAGGACGAAGTCATCTACGCCTGGCGCTCCTTCGAGGCATACCCGATCCTCGTCGGCATTATGGGCGCTCGCAGCGTGCAGGTGCCGAACCTGCCCGACGGCTCGCACGACCTCGACGCCATGGCGGCAGCCATCACCGACCGCACCCGCCTGATTCTGGTCTGCACCCCCAACAATCCGACCGGCCCCGCCGTCACCGAAAGCCAGATCCGTGCGTTCCTGGCGAAGGTGCCCGCCCACATCCCCGTGGTGATTGATGAGGCGTACTTCGAGTTTTGCGCCGCCTCCACCGTGCCGGAGGGTGAAGAAGCCCCGCTGAACGGCCTGGACATCTACCGCGACTACGAGAACGTCATCATTCTGCGCACTTTCTCCAAGGCGCAGGGCCTGGCGGGTCTGCGTGTGGGCTACTCGATTTCGCACCCGCAGATTACGCAGCACCTGCGCGTGGCGGCAACCCCGTTCGCCGTGACGGCGCTGGCGGAGGCGGCGGCTATCGCCTCCATCGAGCATGAGGACGCGGTGATGGAGCGTGTGAGCCACCTGGTCTCTGAGCGTGAGCGCGTGACCGCTCGACTGCGGGAGTTGGGCTACGATTTCCCGAGTACTTACGCGAACTTCGTGTGGCTGCCCCTGGGGGAGCGCACGGGTGAGTTTGTGCAGCTGATGGCTGAGCATGCGCTGTCGGTGCGTGCGTTTGGTACCGAGGGCGTTCGCGTAAGCATTGGCGAGGTGGAGGCGAATGACCGTTTCCTCTCGCTCTGTGAGGTCTTCGCGAAGGGTCTCTAGAGCGTCTTGTGAAGGGGTGGAAGTGCCCACCCTGCCCTGATTGAGCCCTAATTGAACAATGTACTATTTTCCCTTGTCGAGATTTGTTTAGGCTTCTCAAATGGTCCTTGCGTGGGAAAAATGATGGCTCGAAAAAGCTCTCAATAGGTAAATTAAACCTCCCATATATTCTGTGAAAAGAATATATGGGAGGTTTAATTTAATGATGTTCAAATAGTGAATGACAGGGCACAATACACTGCGTTATCAGCGTAACTGCCGCGAGATAAAGCCGAAAAGAGTAGACTGGTAACTACATATGCCCAGACCCTCACAGGCTTGCCGGAACACCTCAAACCCTGCACCATCAGGTGAACGTTGAGACTAAAACCCAAGCCGCTGAGGGCCAAGCCCTCGTCACGTGTGGAGGTTAGATGCACGAGAACGACAAGTACCCCGGAGTGCCCGAACGCATCCAGCTTATGGATGAAAACGGCACCGTACACGAACACCCCACCTACAGCCGGTACATCGAAGACGTCAACGCAGACACCCTGCGCGAGGCATACCGCCTCATGTACACCACCCGCCGATTCGACGACGAGGCAACCGCCCTGCAGCGCCAGGGTCAGCTCGCCCTCTGGGTACCCAGCCGAGGCCAGGAAGCCGCACAGGTCGGCTCCGCACTCGCCTACGCACCCAACGACTACATCTTCCCCTCCTACCGTGAGCACGCCGTCGCCCTGACGCGTGGCGTGGACTTCCGCGACCTGATTACCATCTTCCGCGGCTCCACCACCCACGGCTGGGACATGAAGGCACACAACTTTCACACCTACACCAAGGTGCTTGCCGCGCAGACTCTGCACGCCGTCGGCTACGCCATGGGTCTGAACTTCGATGCCGACATCGAAGCTGAAACCGGCATCCGCCGCACCGGTCAGGGCCAGGCAACCGACCCCGCCGAGGACACCCAGAAGCCCGCCGTGGCGGTCTACTTCGGTGACGGCTCCTCCACCGAGGGCGACGCCCACGAATCCATGGTTTTCGCCGCCTCCTATAACGCGCCGGTGCTCTTCTTCGTGCAGAACAACCGCTGGGCTATCTCCGTGCCCTTCGAGGTGCAGTCCCGCGTGCCGGTGTCCACCCGCGCCGCAGGCTACGGCTTTGAAGGTATCCGCGTGGACGGCAACGACGTTCTCGCGGTGCTCGCCGCAACCCGCTACGCCATGGAGAAAATCCGCGCCGGTGAAGGCCCCGTGCTGATTGAAGCTGAGACCTACCGCCTCGGCCCGCACACCACCGCGGACGACCCCACCAAGTACCGCACCGATGCCGACCTGGAAGGCCCCCTGCTCCGCGACCCCATGCTTCGCCTTGAAAAGCACCTGCGCGATAACGGCTACGCCGATGATGCTTTCTTCGAAGAGATTGCAGAATCCGCACAGCAGGTCGCATCCGGCGTGCGTGAGGCAGTGCTGAACTCCGAAGTTGCCGACTTTGAGCGTTTCTTCGACCGCGTCTACGTGCAGGAACACCAGCAGGTGGAAGACGACCGCGAGTTCTACCGTAACTACGTTGCAGGCTTTGAAGAGGAGTAAGCATGAGCGAGAAAATTGAACGTTTGACCCTCGCCAAGGCGATTACCCGCGGCCTGGAAGACGCCATGGAAGCTGACCGCACCGTCGTTATGCTCGGTGAGGATATCGGCAAGCTCGGCGGCGTGTACCGTGTGACCGAGGGCCTGCAGGCGCGCTTCGGTGACCGCCGCGTCATGGATGCGCCCCTGGGCGAGTCCGGCATTATCGGCACCTCCATCGGTATGGCGCTGCGTGGCTACCGCCCCGTGCCGGAGATTCAGTTCGACGGCTTCGTGTTCCCCGCTTACAACCAGATCACGAGCCAGCTGGCGAAGATCCACAACCGCACCGATAAGCAGTACACGGTGCCGGTGACTATCCGCATTCCGTACGGTGGCGTGATTGGTTCGGTGGAGCATCACTCCGAGTCCCCGGAGGCGCTGTTCGCCCACACCGCGGGTCTGCGTATTGTGACCCCCTCGACCCCGCACGAGGCGTACTGGATGACCCGCAAGGCGATTGAGTGCCCTGACCCGGTTATTATTTTTGAGCCGAAGCGCCGCTACTGGCTCAAGGGTGAAGTGGACTTTAGCGACACTTCTTTTGATCCGTTTAGCGCCCAGGTGGTGCGCGAGGGTACCGATGCGACTATCGTTGCGTATGGTCCGCTGGTGCCGGTTGCTCTGGCTGCCGCGGAGGCTGCCGTGGAAGATGGCCGCTCAATTGAGGTCATTGACCTGCGCTCGATTTCGCCGCTGGATGTACCGACCGTTGCTGCTTCGGTGGCGAAGACTGGCCGCCTGATTGTTGCGCACGAGGCGCCGACCTTCGGTGGTATGGGTGGTGAGCTGGCTGCGGCGATTACGGAGCGTTGCTTCTACAGCCTGCAGGCGCCGGTGATTCGTGTGGGCGGCTACTACATGCCGTACCCGGTTTCCCGTGTTGAGGAAGAGTACGTGCCCGATATTGACCGTATTCTTGAGGCGGTTGACCGCGCTTTTGACTACTAGGCATTCCCTGATCTGACGTATCAGCGTGTTGCGCTATGGCGGGTTGAAAGCCCGCACAGAATATTCCGTATAGGGTATATGCCCTAGTGAGAGGTAAAAATGTCCCAGATTTTCCCGCTCCCTGACGTGGGTGAAGGCCTGACCGAAGCAGAAATCCTCAACTGGAAGGTAGCAGTCGGCACTGAGGTCGCCATCAACGACGTCCTCGTCGAAATTGAAACCGCGAAGAGCGTCGTGGAACTTCCCTCACCCTTCGCCGGCACCGTCGAGGCGCTGCTCGTTGCCGAAGGTGAAACCGTTGAGGTGGGCACCCCCATCATCAGCATCTCCGGCGGCGGCGATGCACCCGCAACCCCGGTAGCCCCCGCCGCGGCAGAGGCTGAGTCCGGCACCGCGCTGGTCGGCTCCGGCCCCAAGGCGGATGCGGTGAAGCGTCGCGCCCGCAAGCGCCCCGTCTCCGCAACCCAGCCCGCACCGGCTGCAGCGGCACCGGCCGCACCGGCTGTTCAGGCACCCGTGGCGCACACCCCCGCCGACCCGGTGAACCGCAACCAGGGCCTGTTGAGCGAGCTGGCTGAGCGCGCCTCCCGCTTTGTGGAGAACACCCCGCTGAACTCGGTGGTGCAGCGTCTGACACCTGAGCCCGTAGCGGCTCCCGCGCCGACTTTGGCCCCCGAGCAGGTTCCGCACCGCCCGACCCTCGCGCCGCCTCCGGTGCGTCTTGCCGCAAAGGAACTGGGTGTTGACCTGGCGAACGTGACCGCTACCGGTGCGCGCGGCCAGGTGACCAAGCAGGACCTCATGAACTATGTGGCGCACCTGAGCGATGTGCAGCATAGCGGCGCCCGCCAGCCCTTCTGGCAGCCCGCAACCACCCCCGGTGACCGCATTGAGCGCATCCCGGTGCGTGGCGTGCGTAAGGCGACCGCGAAGGCGATGGTTGCTTCGGCGTTTAGCGCCCCGCACGTGTCCATCTTCGTGGACGTTGATGCTTCCCGCACCATGGAGTTCGTGAAGCGTTTGAAGAAGTCTCGCCACTTTGAGGGCGTGAAGGTTACCCCGTTGCTGGTGCTTGCCGCCGCGGTTATTTGGGCTGCTGAGCGTAACCCGCAGGTCAACGCGACCTGGACCGATAGCGAAATCCAGATTAAGCACTTCATGAACCTGGGTATTGCTGCGGCGACCCCGCGCGGCCTGATGGTTCCGAATATTAAGGACGCTCAGGAGCTGTCCCTGCGCGAGCTGGCGGTTGCGCTGAACAACCTGACCACTCGCGCCCGCGAGGGTAAGACTCAGCCCGCTGAGATGGCGAACGGCACCCTGACCATTACGAATATCGGTTCGCTGGGTATTGATACGGGTACCCCGATTATTAACCCTGGTGAGGTGGCGATTATTGCCTTCGGTACGATTAAGCAGAAGCCGTGGGTGGTTGATGGTGAGGTTATTCCTCGCTGGGTGACGACCCTGGGCGGTTCATTCGATCACCGTGTGGTGGATGGTGACTTGTCGGCTCGTTTCATGGCTGATGTGGCTGCGATCCTTGAGGAGCCTGCACTGCTGCTGGACCACTAGGCGGCATGTTTTAGCTAGTCAGCGTCGTATTATTGCGCTGATTAAGTCATGCAGATACAGAAAACCTCCGGTGCCTTTCGTAAGGTACCGGAGGTTTTCTGTACGGTTTATTCCTATCGCAACGAGGCGCGGGCGTTTAGAAGCCTAGGCGTCCTCGCGTGCCACCTGGTCGCTCGGGTACTTGTCCACGCGGCGGTGGTACAGGCGTCCCAGCAGGCCGCCGAGGATAGCGCCGAGGAAGCTCAACGCCAGAACCAGCAGAACCGCGAGCAGACCGTTCGCGAAATCGCCCGCAATCAGCTTCTGCAGGGACAGGGACGCGACACCGTTCTGGAACAGCTGAGGCGCGAGGAAAGTCGCCAGGGAACCCAGGATGAGCGCCATAATCTGCCAGAGCCATACGGCGATGCCCTGCTTCACGCCGGCGAATCGTGCCATGCGTCCGGCCGCGTAACCGCCCACCAGGTAGGCGAAGAAGATGAGCACACTCAACGCCACCGCGACCGGCACGGCGTTCGAAGCGCCGCTGAACAGGCGGGAGACCACTGAGGCGTACTCGATGGACTCGCTCTGACCGGTCAGGGTCAGCCACGACTGGATAGCCCACTGACCACCGTCCATGAGGGAGAGGGTAATCAGCCAGCCGAGCAGGCCGGGCAGCAGGTGCATGCGGGAGTAGCGGCTCTTCTGCATGGACAGCGCGGTTGCGGCGGTGAGGATGGGCTCCGAACCGGCGGCATCACCTGCGGGGGTGGGGATGACGAAGTGGTCATCTGCCGCGGGGGTGGCCTGCGGGGCGCTCGATGCCGCATGGGCGTTGCTGGGTGCGGGCACCTCGTAGCTTGCAGCGGGTGCGGTAGCGGGGGCGGCAGGTGCGCCGCCGCGTACGCTGTCTGTGCTGGGGGCTGCAGGCTTGTCGAGCCAGCTGAGGTTGTCGTCTCCGGGTTCGCCGAAGTTAGCGCCGGATTCTGCACCTCCAGAAGTGGCACCGGGGGAGAGGAGCGGCTGGGTTGCGGTAGCTGCCTCGGTGAGGGGGCGGGTCGTATCCTGCGAGGACTGTGCGGAGGAGTGCGCCGAAGAGCTCGACTCGCGCGCCTTTTCGTGGGCGCGGCGTGCCGCGTTCAGCTCCTCATCGGTCAGGACCACGGTGGGGTCGTCGGAGGAGAATGCCGCCTCCCACAGGTCACTTTCGGTAGGCGTGGACGCCGCGGTAGCCGGGCGCTGCTGCGGGGTGTTGTTCTGTGCGTTCATTAAGTCCTTTGAATCTAATCCTGGGCGCTGATTTAGCGGTTGCGGTCAGCGTAGAAGGCGCGTGCTTCTTCCATAGCTTCTGCGGAGAAGGTGTGCGGGTGTGCGGGGCGTTCGTTCTCGTCCAGGGTGCGGATGACGCGGCCGGGGTTGCCCACCACGAGGGAGTTTTCGGGGACGTCCTTGGTGACGACGGTGCCTGCGCCGATGACGGAGTTCTTGCCGATGGTCACGCCGCCCAAGATAATAGCTCCGCTACCGATCCACACGTTGTCTTCAACGGTGATGGGTGCGCCTGCTTCCCAGTAGTCGGCGCGGTCGCCGGGGTGGAGCGGGTGGGTGGGGGTCATGAACTGTACGTTGCTGCCAACCAGTACGGTGGAGCCGATGCGGATCGGGCAGACGTCCAGGAAGACGGTACCGAAGTTGAAGAAGGAACCGTCACCGATGTAGGTGTTCACGCCGTAGTCAAAGCGTGCGCCGGGGCGGATGTGGGCGTGTTCGCCCAGGTGGCCGAGGTGTTCACGGTAGACGTGCATTGCCTGTGCGTGCTCGCCGCGTGCGTAGTGTTCTTCGGCGAGGATGGTTGCAGCGTAAATGCGCTTGAACTGTGCGGCGCATTCGGCGTCGGGCATGTAGACGGAACCGTTGGTCATGCGGTTGAAGGTTTCGCCGGTGGGGCGCTGCGGGGTGCGCATTAGTGGGCTCCTCCCAGGAGGTAAGCAAGTGCGATGATGGCCATTCCGAACAGGATGACGACTCCTCCGGCGATAGCGAATCGTTTGGAAATTTCGCGGAGGAGCTTCTTGAACTGCTCGTCGGTGATGTCTTGCTGTCGTTTACTCATGCTTTAAGTATCCCAGAGTTATGGGATTCTGCCTGAGTGTTTCGGTGTTTATTGCGGTATCTGGGGTGGGTGTACGGCGTGATTTTCAGCGTGGAAAGACGCGCCGCTGAGTTGAAGCGTGAGGGTGTGGGAAGGCACAATCAATGCATGACTGAGGCTCAGAAGAACACGAACCTGCAGGATGCGGTGGCACCTGCATCCCCCGCTGGCGCGTCGGCTGGCACATCTGCTGGCGCGTATCCGTTGGCGCATCGCCCCTGGTTGAAGAATTATTCTCCGTGGACTGCCCGCGATATTGAGCTGCCTGAGACGTCGTTGAGCCACCTCATTGACGAGGCGGTTCGCACCGTACCCCACAAGGTTGCGTTGGAGTTCTTTGGCGCGACCACGACCTACGCTGAGTTGGGCGATCAGATTGAGCGTGCGGCGGAGGGTCTGCGTGTGGCGGGCGTGCAGCCGGGTGACCGTGTGGCGCTGATTTTGCCGAACTGCCCTCAGCATATTGCGGCGTTTTACGCGATTCTGCGCCTGGGCGCGATTGTGGTGGAGCACAATCCGCTGTACACGGGCGCGGAGTTGCGCCACATGTTTGAGGATCACGGCGCGAAGGTCGCGATTGTGTGGGATAAGATCGCCTCGCATATTACGGGTCTTCCGGCGGATATCCGCCCGAACCATATCTATTCGGTGAACATGATTTCGGCGATGCCCGCGCTGATGCGTACCGCGCTGAAGCTGCCGTTGAAGAGCGCGCGTGCTTCGCGTGAGAAGCTGACCGGGCCTGCACCGGGTACGGTGTCGTGGGCTCAGCTGGTGAAGAGTGAGCGTATTGATCCTGCGCATCGCCGCCCGACCGCGCACGATATTGCGCTGCTGCAGTACACCTCGGGTACGACCGGTCTGCCGAAGGGCGTGATGCTCACGCACCGCAACCTGGAGTCTAACGGCCGCATGGGTGAGGCGTGGATTAACCCGGGTGATGACGAGGTGATTTACTCGGTTCTGCCGCTGTTCCACGCGTACGGTATGACCCTGGGCGTGACGATTGCGTCGCTGTGCCGTGCCCGCCTGGTGCTGTTCCCGACCGTGGACATGGACCTGATTTTGAAGGCGATGAAGAAGACCCGCCCGACCATTCTTCCTGCGGTTCCGCCGGTGTATCGTCGCCTCATGGATGAGGCGAAGAAGCGCGGCCTGTCCCTGGAGGGCATCCGTTACGCGGTGTCCGGGGCAATGAACTTGCCGCCTGAGCTGGTTGCCGAGTGGGAGGAAGCTTCCGGCGGTTTCATGGTGGAAGGCTACGGTCTGACCGAGTGCGCGCCGCTGGTGTCCTGCAACCCGCTCAATGACACTCGCCGTGCCGGTTTTATTGGTGTTCCGTTCCCCTCCACCGATATTCGTGTGGTGGACCCGGAAACCGGTGAAGACGTACCCGATGGCGAAGAGGGCGAGCTGTGGGTGAAGGGCCCTCAGCGTTTTGCCGGCTACTGGAAGCGTGAGGACGAGACGGCGAAGACCATCACCCCCGATGGTTGGCTGCGTACCGGCGATATTGTGCGCCTGGATAAGGACTACTTCATCCAGATTGTCGACCGCATCAAGGAAGTTATTATTACCGGCGGTTTCAACGTCTCCCCGACGGAGGTTGAGGTCGCCCTCAAGCAGCACGATATGGTCGCGGATGCGGCGGTAGTCGGCATTCCGCTGCCCGCCGGTGGTGAGATGGTCGTTGCCGCTGTGGTTGCCGCCCCGGGCCGAGTGGTGCAGGAACACACTCTGCGTGAGCACTGCTATTCGAAGGTGACCCGCTATAAGGTTCCGCGCCGCATCGTGGTGGTAGATGATCTGCCCCGCTCGATGCTGGGCAAGGTTCTGCGCCGTAAGGTGCGTGAGCAGCTGATTGCTTCGGGCGAGTTCGATCAGTAGTACTGGTTGCCAGTAGCACCGGTTGACTGCCTGCCCGTCCGTAACGGGTAGCACTATGGACGCCGGCTTGGGTTTTTGTACCCGGGCCGGCGTTTTGTGTGCGCCTGAATACACCGTCAGTGATGCTTTGTGACCTGGGAATAATCACTACATGACGAATTGTGACAAAATATGACGACCTTGACGTTCTGTGTCTCATGAATGGCTCTTAACTTCCACACCCGCCCCCGCCCGTGCTGTAATTGTCCCGTCATCATTCCCATCGGATGTGCTAGTACCAACGTCAGCACCCGGCGGAACGCATCATCATTCAACAGAAAGATTCATAGCCGTGAAGAAGTTTGCTGCTGCACTCGCAGTCGTCCCCCTGGTCATTGGCCTGGCAGGCTGCGGTTCCACCAACTCCTCCTCTTCCTCCAGCTCCAAGAAGGTCACCATCGGTGTGGTTGGTTCTGAGAAGTTCAACAAGACCCTGAAGGAAGAAGCTAAGAAGCAGGGCATCGACATTGAGTACAAGGAGTTCAGCGCGTACACCGAGCCGAACCCCGCACTGGACGCCGGTGACATCGACATGAACCGCTTCCAGCACATCGCGTACCTGTCGAACTACAACGTCAGCGCCAACAAGGACCTGCAGATTGTCGGCCCGACCGTGATCTACCCGATGGCTCTGTTCTCCAAGAAGCACTCCAAGCTGGCTGACATCCCCCAGGGTGGCGAAATCGTTATCCCGAACGACACCGTGAACGAAGCACGTGCACTGAAGCTGCTGAAGACCAACGGTCTGGTCACCTTCAAGAACGCTGACGTTGACGCACCCACCATCGACGATGTTGACACCTCCGCTTCCAAGGTGAAGGTCACCCCCGTTGACGCAACCCAGACCGTGGTCGGTATGGAGTCCGCTGACGGTGCTGTCGTCAACAACGACTTCCTCAAGGATGCAGGCCTGAAGCCTGCAGACGCTCTGGCTCAGGACGACCCCAAGAGCGACCCCTCCGCTATCAAGTACGTGAACCTCTTCGTTGCTCAGAAGGACAAGGCAGACGACGAGACCTACAAGAAGATCGTCGAACTCTTCCACACTAAGGCCGTCATGGACGTTGTCCAGGAAGAGACCCGCGGCACCGCTGTTGAGGTCAACGTAAGCACCGACGAACTGCGTCAGTCCCTGGCTAAGGAAGAAGCCAAGCTGCGCGCTAAGAAGTAATCTTCTGAATACACGCCTCCTCTAGGCATACGCAAAGGCGGTAAGTCTAAGCACCCGAAGCGGGTCACGAAAGGCTTACCGTCCTTTGCGTACCGGCGTTAAGGCCCTTTAACGCCCCAACCACGACATATACGGATACAAATTTATGAGTGAACTGGTACAGAGCTTTGGTGACAGCACCGAGCCCATGGTGGTTCTGGACGGAGTCTCCAAGGTCTTCGGCAACGGCCCCAAGGCAGTAGTTGCTGTCGACAATGTCTCCCTCACCATTAACCGCGGTGAAATTTTTGCAATCATCGGCTACTCCGGCGCCGGTAAGTCCACCCTCGTCCGCCTCATTAACGGCCTGGAAACCACCACCAGTGGCACCCTGACCGTTGGCGGCTTCGAGATTTCCGGTAAGCGTGACTCCGAACTGCGCGAAGCACGCACCAACATCGGCATGATCTTCCAGCAGTTCAACCTGATGAACTCCCGCACCGTGCTCGGTAACGTCGAGTTCCCGCTGAAGATTGCCGGCTGGTCTAAGAAGGACCGCCGCGCTCGTGCCCTGGAAATGCTCGAGTTCGTGGGTCTTGCCGACCGCGCCGATCACTACCCGAACCAGCTTTCGGGCGGTCAGAAGCAGCGTGTGGGCATTGCTCGTGCGCTCGCAACTAACCCGGCTCTGCTGCTTGCCGATGAGTCCACCAGTGCGCTGGACCCGGAGACCACCCATGAAGTGCTTGCACTGCTGAAGAAGGTCAACCGTGAACTGGGTGTGACCGTCGTGGTGATTACCCACGAGATGGATGTGGTTTCCACTATCGCTGACCGTGTGGCAGTCATGGAGTCCGGCCGCGTGGTGGAGCAGGGCAACGTGTACGACGTCTTCTCCAACCCGCAGACCGATGTGGCGAAGCTGTTCGTGGCAACTACCGTGAAGCTTGCCCCCACCGGCAAGGAAGCGGCTGAGCTGCGCGCAAACCACAAGGGTTACCTCATCAACGTTGAAATCGTGGAGGGTAACCAGGAGCTCGGTAAGGTGCTGTCCTACCTGGGCGCCCGTAACGTCCGCTTCAACATTGTGGGCGGCGGTATCGAGACCCTGCAGGGTAAAGCGTACGGTACCCTCACCCTGGAACTCCTGGGTGAAATCACCAGTATTGATGCTGCCGTTGCCGAGCTGAAGACCGTCACCCGCGTGCAGGAGGTGCGCTAAATGTTTGCTACTACTCTTCCGCTGGCTGCCTCGAAGACGGACTGGTCTGAGTTCCTGCCCGAGAAGCTGATTCCGGCTATCGGCGACACCTTCTACATGGTGTCTATTACGATGCTGTGTGCAGGTCTGGTCGGCCTGATTGTGGGCGCTCTGCTGTACACCACCCGTGCAGGTAATATCTTCCAGAACCGCTTCGTGTACACGGTCCTGAACATTCTGGTGAACGTGATTCGCCCGATTCCGTTCATCATTTTGATTGCGGCTCTGGGCCCGCTCACTAGTGCTGTGGTGGGTACCCGCCTGGGCGTGAACGCGGCGGTCTTCGCGATGAGCTTTGGTGCAGCATTCGCTATTGCCCGTATTGTGGAGCAGAACATGGTCTCCATTGACCCGGGTGTGATTGAGGCGGCTCGTGCGATGGGCGCTTCGAAGATGACCATCCTGTTCACCGTGATGATTCCGGAGGCGCTTGGCCCGCTGATCCTGGGTTACACCTTCCTCATTATCGGCGTGGTGGATATGTCCGCTATGGCCGGTTACGTGGGTGCTGGCGGTCTGGGTAAGATCGCGATTGTGGACGGCTACCAGCGCTTTAACGATGAGATCACCTGGGCTGTTGTGGCGATTATTATCGTCCTGGTTCAGCTGGTTCAGTTCCTCGGTAACTTCCTGGCGAAGAAGGTTATGCGCCGATAAGCTCGTGCCCCTTGTAGGCCTACTGTAGGTACTGTAGGTACGGCTGATAAGACATAGAAGACCCCCGGTCTGCTCCTTGAGGAGCGGGCCGGGGGTCTTTCTTCATACCGGGGGAGGGGGCGCTAATTACTTAGCCCTGCGTTGCTTCAGACTGCTGAGCTGCCTCAAGCTTGGCGATCCAGGTGCGTGCCGCCTCCCAGAGCTGCGGGTCCTTGAATGAATCGAAGCGTCCAAAACCGGCGGGTGCCTTTGCCGGGTCGGTGCCTTCCGGAACGTAAATCATGACCTTCGTACCGGCGTCACGTGCCGCCTGCGCGCCCGCGGGGGAGTCCTCGAACGCCAGCGCCTCGTGGCCTTCAAAGCCGAGGCGACGTGCCGCCTCCAGGTACATGTCCGGGGCGGGCTTGCCGGCCGGAACGTCGTTGCTGCTGACCCAGGTGCGCACCAGCGGGGCGTAACCGTAGCTTTCCATTTTCAGGGTCAGAATGTTCGCGGTGGAGTTCGACGCCACCGCAACCGGCATGTGCTCGCTCAGGAAGCCCAGGAACTTCTGCGCACCCTCAATCAGGTCCACGCCGGAGCTGATGACCTCGTGCTCGGTGGTGAGCAGATCCTTCATCACGCGTTCATGGTGCTCGGCGTACTCTGCGGAGGCGGTGTCCGGCTTCTGGCCGTTCTGCGCCTCGTAGGAGAGCAGTGCAAGCTCCTCGGCGACATCGGCTGCTGCCAGGCCGGTGAGGCGGTGCTCGACCTCTTCGGTGAAGGGAACAGACCAGCGGGCGAAAAGCTCACGCTGCACATCGTTCCAGACGGTCTCGGAGTCGAGGAGGATGCCGTCGCAGTCGAAGATTGCGCAGCGGGGGAACCAATCGGAGGGTACTGTGTGTTCAAACATAATGTCAGTCTCTCACAGGGCTTTAGGCTATGGAAGCGGTGGCCCGGTGCGTGAGAAAACATGCGGGGCTCAAACCGGGTGAGGGCACAAACGCACGCAGCACCTCAGCAGACATGGACAAACCCTCCCGCCGCATCCAGAACGGACGCAACGGGAGGGCAGAAGCCAAAACAGCTTAGAGAGCGGACACCGGCTTATGGGTCACCTGACGCATAAACGGAATGGTCGCCAGCAGGCCCACATAGACCAGTACCAGACCCAGCGCAATAGCGCCGAAGGTCATACCGAACATCTTCGTCAGAATCTCACCGGAAAGACCCTGCGCCGCAATCAACGCCGTCAGCGGCAGACCCAGCAGAGCAGAGATTACGCTGATGAGCACCAGCGGACCGAAGACCACGGTAAGGCGCGAAGCCTGCAACATCCTCGTGGGGGTACCCATCATATTCAGCGAAGAGTACAGGGAACCACGCTCGTAAATGGCGGCACTCTGGTTCAACACTGCGGAGAGAGTGACCAGCAGGTACGAGAAGAACAGCATGAGCAGCATGCCCTGGAACATGTCCGACATGATGGTCATGAAGGGGCCGGCGGCGGGGCCTACCTCCTTCGCCGTTTTGTTCATCTCACCCGCCAGAATCAGGATGGGGCCGAAGAAGGTCACCAAGAAGGTCGACAGTGCCACACCCGAAACCTGACGCCACGCCCCGCGCGGGGACTCCAGCACCGCACGGTAACCCAGCAGAACCGACGCCTTCTGGGTCATGCGCACACGAATCTTTGCGTACGCCCACACCAGGAAGGTACCAACCAGGTCGATAGCAACCATCATCAGCAGACCCGGCAGAGCAATAAAAATCGCTAGGTTCTTAATCGCGCTATCGGCACCGCCGTCCTGGAAGGGTGAGAACATGCTAAAACCCTTCGAGGTCGAAGCCAGAATCATCACGGCAATGACCAGAACAACACCGATACCCAGAGCAATGTAACCGGCGGAACCAGCCTTCGCGCGGGTACGCACACCCAGCGGGCTGATGCTGACCTTCGCCAGACCGAAGAGGGAGCTGAGAGCCGCCAGAACCATACAGCCCAGGAAGCAGTAGAAAATCACGCTCACCGGCAGGAGCATATTCTCAGCACCCAGCGGAACGTTCATGAAGTGCAGGGCACCGAACGGGAAAATCAGCACCAGGTAAAGCAACAGACCGATGATGAAACCCACAAGAGAGTACACCAGCGCGTCCGCCACCGACAGACCCACAATCAGGGTCGTGGAGGCACCGATCAGACGCAAGGAAGCCAGACGCTCATCACGGCGGCGGGCACTCAAACGAGCGGCCGAAGCGCCCAGGGTAAAGAGCGGAACAATCAGCACCAGAGCGGCAACCCACGCCAAACCCATGTAGAGCTTCTGAATGCCCATCAGGTTGATCATTTCGTGGTCAACGTTGGCGTGCTCAAGCCACGTACTCAGTGCCTGAACACCACCGGCAACCGTCAAAAATAGTGCCGAGGAGGCGGCAAAAGCCAGCACGGGAAGAATCGCCTGCGAACTCCATAGGGTTCGCTTGGCGAGTAGAGCATAGATTTGCATTATGCACCTGCCTGAGACTGAGCGCCGAGGTTCTGGAAGCTGTTCTGCGCGGGAACACCGCCCTGGCTATTGCGCTGATCGCTCACAATCTGACCGTCCTGCAGGTACACCACGCGGGAGCACGCCGCCGCCACGTTCGGGTCGTGAGTCACCACCAGCAGAGTCTTACCCTGCTGCGGAATCATGGTCAGCAGCAGAGCCATCACCTCACGCGCGGTCTTCGAATCCAGCGCGCCGGTCGGCTCATCCGCGAAAGTCACGGGGGCACCGTTCACCTGCGAGCGGGCAATAGCCACACGCTGAGCCTGACCGCCAGACATCTCACCCATACGGCGGTCCAGCATCTGACCCAAACCCAGACGGTTCAGCAGATCAGCCGAAATGGAACGCGCCTGCTGGCGGGGAACACCGGCAATCATCGCTGCGAGAGAGACATTCTCCTCCGCGGTCAGCTCGGGAACCAACAGACCCTGCTGGAACACGAAACCAAACGAGTTAGCGCGCAGGGAGGTGCGCTCACGCTCGCTGAGGGACTCCACCGCCACCTGACCGGTCGGGCCATTGAACAGCACAGAACCGGCATCAAGCTTGATAATGCCCGAGAGCGCGTGCAGCAGGGTGGTCTTACCGGAACCGGAAGGACCCATAATCGCCACGGACTCGCCGGGGTAAATATCGAGGCTCACGTTACGCAGCACCGGGTTATTTCCGTACGACTTGTGCAGGTTACGGGCAGAAATAATCGCACCGCGTGCGAAGGGCGCCTGCTGCATCTGCTGAGGCGCCTGAGTCGGGTAGCCCTGCTGACCCTGATAGTAGCCCGCCTGCTGGTTAGGCTGACCGGGCTGAGCGGGCTGACTCTGCTGACCGGGCTGAGCGGAATACTGACCGGCAGGCTGCGCCGCCTGCGGAGGGGTCATTGAGTACGGGTTCTGAGCCTGGAACTGCGGGTTCTGGGATTGAGGATTCTGCGTCATGACAACCTTCATTGGGTATGAACTAACGGAAGTACATTTCTATCATCTCAGCTTCTTGGCGGCTCACCCCTCCGTCTGGGGGCTGAAAAATATGGGAAAACCCTGTAAAAATTCGCCCGACCGGGCGCTCAACCGCCCCGCAGCTCATACCCCGGTATGAGCGATACCCCGGTATGAGCACGCCTCAGCAGAAGGAATAAGCCGCGCACCCCTTGAACTGCACGGGGGTCTTGAACTGCACGGAGACCTTGAACTGTACGGAAGCCTTGAACTACACGGAGGCAGTGCCATACTAGAAGGATGACCGACGCACAGAACACCCCCATCATCACTCCGGTAGCCGACCCCGAGGCAGGAACCCGCATCATCTTCCTGCGCCACGGCCAGACCGACTGGAACATTGACCACCGCTTCCAGGGCGGCACCGACATCCCCCTCAACGACACCGGCAGGGAGCAGGTCCGCACCGCTATCGGCGCCCTGCAGCAGGCAGCGGCTGAGGGCACCACCGTGGACGCTATCGTCTCCTCACCCCTTTCCCGCGCCGTAGAAAGCGCCGAAATCGTAGCCGAAGGCCTGGGCGTACCCTACCGCGGCGCCGTTGACGGCTTCCAGGAACGTTCCTTTGGCGACCTGGAAGGCCAGGTCGCTACCCGCGAGCTGATTCTCGCCTCCCGCCTGTCCAATAACGCCTTCAACGTGGAACCGAAGAAGGACTTCCTCGCCCGCTCCCTCGCGGCGCTGAACCGCGTCCGCCGCGAATACGAGGGCCAGACCGTTGTGGTCGCCGCGCACGGCATGCTGATCGCTATGACCATGACCGCCCTGGTCGCTGAGCGCCACCCCGAACTGCTCAACGAGGACGGCATCTACCCAATCCCGGTGAACGCCTCCCTGACCGAGGTGCCCCTGCAGTACCTGGATGACGCAATCGACCGCCTGCTCGTGCAGCACCTGGAGCCCGAGCTGGGCCCCGAAGAGGTCCCGGCGGGCGCCGAGAACACGACCCTCACCCTGATTCGTCACGGCCAGACCGACTGGAACAAGGCGAACCTGATGCAGGGCATCACCGACATTCCGCTCAATGACACCGGCCGCGAGCAGGCACGCACCACCGGCAAGAAGCTTGCCGACATGGGCCTGGAATTCACCGTGCTGGTGTCCTCCCCGCTGTCCCGCGCCCACGAGACGGCGCAGCTGGTCGGCGAGCACTTCGACCTGCTGGTACACAAGACCTACCCCGAGCTGGTGGAACGCGCCTACGGCGCCGGCGAGGGCCTGGACATTCCCGCCCCTGAACGCCGCGCCCCGGAACGCTACTACCCGAACGTGGAATCCGAGCGTGACGTATACATTCGTGCGGTGCGTACCCTGCGCAATATCGTGCGTGAAATCTCTGAAGCCTCGGGCGACCAGAAGATTATTGCCGTCAGCCACGGCAGCTTTATCCGCCGCGCCCTCTCCGCAGCAGCCGGTGAAGAGTGGACCGTGACCGTGCCGAATGCCGAACCGCTCACGATTGACGTGCCGGGCCTGTTCGCGTGGGACTCGACCAAGCAGTTCGACGAGGCGGGTCGCCTTGTTTGGTAAAGCACAACCCGGTAGCGGTCACTTCGGCGCTCGCGTGTGGCGACTGATTCTCTGGCCCGTCACGGCGCTGTACTGCGCGACGGTGGCGAGTATCGTGTTCGCCCCCGTGCACGTGGACGATAACGAGATGGGCGGCCGCCTGGCGCAGTTTTTGGATAGCGGCCACGCCGAGGGCTGGCTGCCTGCGTTCATCACCTATTCGAGCATCGAGCAGCTCTCGAACGTCATCATGTTCATTCCGGGCGGTTTTCTTTTCGCCCTGCTGCTCAAGCCGAAGGCTCGCCCGCACGTGCTGTACGCGGGGTTCCTGGTCAGCGCCTGCATTGAGACAATTCAGAGTTTCATGCCTGATCGCACCGGCGACCCGGTGGATGTGCTGATGAACGGTTCCGGCGCTCTGCTGGGTGCGGCGGGTGCTTTGGGTGTGCATCGTTGGCGTCGCGTGCGTCGCGAACGTACAGGTAAGTAAGGTTCTGTGCCCGGTGGAGGCGCTGATTTCGTGGGTTCTCGGCGAGGGTTTTCGTCGAGGGTTCTCGGAGCCGGCGCCTCCACTTTTTGTCCTCATGAGGGCGCAGTGTAGGTGCTTGGCACTATGTGGATAGTGGGCGCGGATGGTGGGGAGTGGGAAAACCCAACAGCTCATTAGGTCAAACAGACATAAACAGGCAGTGACCTCCAACGTAGTGTGGTTTCGGTAGGGAACATTCGGGTAATATTCCGGTAAATACAGCGTTTTATATTGACTCACCCACAAAAACCCACATAAAATCAAGTATTACCCTCAAGCGCTCTGCCGGCTCACTGAAACCATGTCTCTCACGGTCATAAAAGCCGAGCAGAACGCAGAAAAGAACGCACAGATTTCCTCCCACTAGCCCAAAGGAACACCAGATTTATGTTCGCAGAAGAACGCCGTGCCGAAATTGCAAAGCTTGTTGCCTCCGCACGTCGTGTCAACGGCGCTGATCTTGCGCGCCGTTACGATGTGACCATGGAGACCGTGCGTCGTGACCTCGCCGCACTGGAAGAAGCAGGTAAGCTCCGCCGTGTCCACGGTGGTGCTGTCACCATTGAGCAGTCCACCTCCCTGGAGTCCTCCATCTCCTCCCGACAGGGCATGAACACCCCCGAGAAGCGCCGCATCGCCACCAAGGCGTACCAGATGTTGCGCGACTCCGAGGCAGGCTCCATCGTCCTGGACGCAGGCTCCACCATCGAAATTCTCGCCGACCACATCGGTGCTGAGAATTTCAGCCTCAAGACCGGCAATGACCGCATCATCATCACCCACGCACTGCACATTGCAGTCAAGCTCGCCGAAGCCGAGGGCGTCACCCTTGAACTGGTTGGCGGCCAGCTGCGCAAGATGACCTGGGCTGCTGTTGGCGCACGCGCCGCAGAGCACTTCGGCACCATGCGCCCCGATATTGCTTTCATCGGTGCCAACGGCATTGAAGCCCACTTCGGCATCTCCACCCCCGGCATGAACGAAGCCATCGTCAAGACCGCAATTTGCAAGGCAGCCCGCCGCGTGGTCTTGCTCTGTGACTCCGCGAAGTTCGGTCAGGAATCCCTGGTCCGCTTCGCCGGATTTGAGGATATTGACACCCTCATTACTGATCGCGAGCCCGAAGGTGCCCTCCGTCAGGCACTCGAGGCCGCAAACGTTGAGATTGTGATTGCCTAATGATTATTACTTTGACCGCCAACCCCAGCCTGGACCGCACCATTGAACTCGGTGCACCCCTGGCTCACGGTGCCGTGCAGCGTGCTGTCGGTGCCGTGCAGGATCCCGGTGGCAAGGGCGTGAATATTTCCCGTGCTCTGCAGGTTTCCGGTGTGCCGACCCTCGCCATTGTGCCCGGTGAAGCTACCGACCCGGTGCTGACCGCACTGCAGGCTGTGGATGTTGAGTTCGCTAACCTGCCCACCGGTGAGCCGATTCGCTCGAACATCACCGTGGTTGATCCGGATGGTACCACCACCAAGCTGAACGCCCCCGGCACCGTTTTTGACGCTGAACTGCGTCAGAAGCTGGATACGCTGGTGGTTGAGCGGTCCAAGGGTGCCGACTGGGTGGTTCTAGCTGGTTCGCTGCCTCCGGGTCTGGAGCCGACCTACTACTCCGAGCTGGTGGCGGCACTGCGTGCCTCCGGCTACGAGGGCAAGATCGCTATCGATACCTCTGAGGCGCCGCTGATCGCGACCGTCGCCGGTGAGCACAAGCCCACCCTGATTAAGCCCAACTCGGAGGAGCTGGCTCAGCTGACCGGTAGCGATAACTGGGAGGAGCTGGAGGCTAGCCCCGAGCTGACCGCCCGCACCGCCCAGAAGCTGCTCGGCGACGGCATCGAGTACGTGCTTGCCACCCTCGGCGGCGGCGGCGCAGTGCTGGTCACTGAGCAGGGTATCTGGCACGCTGTGCACGAGCCGATTCAGGTTCGTAGCACTGTGGGTGCAGGTGACTCGTCGCTGTCCGGTTTCTTGATTGCTCACACTCGTGGTGAGGATGCCCCCGGTTGCCTGGTTCAGGCGGTAGCTCACGGTTCGGCTGCTGCTGCTCTGCCGGGTACCCGTATGCCTTCGCTGGAGCAGACCACTCCTGAGAAGGTCACTGTTCGTCAGCTGCAGCTCTAAAGCTCTAATTCGGGCTGTTTTCGCACCTCCAGCTTTTATTCTCTGAAGGGAATATAAGTCGGGGTGCTGTCTCAACAGCCACACGCATACGAACGCAACACACACAGCACACACTTTGAACCCATAGGGGAGAAGCCCGGCACCGCTGAGCGAATCCCCGCCCCAACACATACCCGAGGAGGGAATATGTCTGATCTGATTACCGCAGATCTCGTTCTGTTGGACGAGAATCTCGGTGAGACCCGATTCGACGTAATTGCCAAGCTCGCCCAGGCAGTCGTAAATGCCGGACGCGCTACCGACTTCGAGCAGCTCTACGCGGCTGCCGAGGCACGTGAATCCAAGACCGACACCGGTATCCCCGGCGGTATTGCGATTCCGCACTGCCGTAGCGCCGCCGTCACCGAGCCAACCCTGGCAATGGCACGACCCAACCCGGCAGTTTCCTTCGGTGCAAAGGACGGCCCCGCCGACCTGATTTTCTTCATTGCTGCGCCCGATGGCGCTGACCAGGCTCACCTGAAGCTACTCTCCACCCTGGCACGCTCCCTGATGAAGAAGAGCTTCACCGCGTCCCTGCGCGAAGCCTCCTCGGCTGAAGAGATTGTTGAGCTGGTCAACGGTGCGCTCGGCGTAGGTGAGAAGAAGGCAGAGGCTAAGCCCGCCGAGGCCGCACCCGCCGCACCTGCTGCCTCCGCTCAGGAAGCTCCCGTTGCTTCGGCTCCGGTGAAGAAGATTGTTGCTGTGACCGCATGCCCCACCGGTATCGCTCACACCTACATGGCTGCGGACGCCCTCAAGTACGCTGCTGAAGAGCTCGGCTACGACCTGAAGGTTGAGACCCAGGGCTCCTCGGGTAACGAAACCCTGAGCCAGGCCGATATTGACGCCGCCGACGCCGTGATTTTCGCGGTGTCCGTGAACGTGCGTGAGCGTAACCGCTTCGCGGGTAAGCCCTTTGTCGAGTCTCCCGTCAAGCGCGGTATTGACGAGCCTAAGGAAATGATTGCGGAGGCTCTGGCTGAGGCTGAGAACCCCAATGGTGCGCGCGTTGCCGCTGCCGCATCCAGCGGTGAGGATAGCGCAGGCGCTACCGAAGGCGCTTGGGGCTCGCGCATCTACAAGGCCGTGATGACCGGTATCTCCTACATGATTCCGTTCGTTGCTGCCGGCGGTATTTTGGTCGCCCTGGGCTTCGTTTTCGAGGCAATTACGGTGCCGAACCTTGGCGAGGTGAACACCAAGGCGATTCTCGACTCGGCAACCCTGTTCAACCTCGGTGATGTGCACTGGACCCTGTACCTGGGTGCTGTTCTGCAGACCATCGGTGGTTTCGGTCTGAGCCTGATGGTTCCGGCTCTTGCCGCGTACATTGCGTACGGTTTGGCTCAGCGTCCCGGTATCGCTCCGGGCTTTATCGCCGGTTCGGTGGCTCTTGCCGTGAACGCAGGCTTCCTCGGCGGTATTGTTGGCGGTATTCTCGCCGGTCTGATTGCGTACGCTCTGGGTACCCTGAAGCTGCCCCGCTGGCTTGGCTCGATGATGCCCGTGGTCATCACCCCGCTGGTGACTTCTCTGGTTGCCGGCCTGGCAATGTACCTGCTGCTCGGTGCGCCCCTGGCGTGGGTTATGACCACCCTGCAGGATTGGCTGACCTCCATGTCTGGTGGCTCCGCTCTGGTGCTGGGTCTGATCCTGGGCGCCATGATGGCTTCTGACCTGGGCGGCCCCATCAACAAGGCTGCTTACCTCTTCGCAACCGCCGGCCTGTCCTCGGGTGCGACCGTAAACCAGGAAATCATGGCTGCCGTCATTATCTCCGGTATGGTTCCGCCGCTGGCTATGGCACTGGCAACCACCCTGCGCCCCAAGCTGTTCAACGAGAACGAGCGTGAGAACGGTAAGGCTGCGTGGCTGCTGGGTGCATCCTTCATCTCTGAGGGCGCTATTCCCTTCGCCTCGGCTGACCCGGCTCGCGTGATTCCTTCGACCATTGTTGGTGGCGCTATCGCCGGTGCAATCTCCATGGGTGCGCACGTGGCTTCCCCGGCTCCGCACGGTGGTATTTGGATTATTGGTCTGGCGCAGAACCCGCTGATGTTCCTGGCGGCTGTTGTTGCCGGTACCGTTGTTTCGGCGCTGCTGTACGTGGTGCTGAAGTCCCTGGGTGCCCGTTCTAAGGCATCCGCATAAAGGCCGTATAACCTCACCTTCATTTGACCGTCTGTTTGCAGGCGCGAGCGTGAAAAAACACGTTACACTGTAGACAAACCACAGATAGGACATGAACTCTATGACTACCTACAAGGGCGTCGGCGTATACGCCGGCCGCGTTATTGGCCCCGTTCTTCAGATGCCTAAGCCCATCGAGGAACCCAAGGACGGTCTGCGTCTGAGCGGTGAGACCGCTGAGGCTGCAGCACAGCGCATCAAGGACGCGTCGGTCCGCGTCAAGGAAGACCTGCTGGCTCGCGCAGAGAACGCAAGCCGTGACGGTAAGGCTGTTCTGAAGTCTACTTCTCAGATGGCTACCGACCGTGCACTCATCAAGAGCGCTATTAAGCTGGTTGAGACTCAGGAGATGGCTCCCGAGCGCGCAATCTGGGAGGCTGCAACCTCCTTCGCAGACCAGATGGCTGCTCTGGGTGGCTACATGGCTGAGCGCGTCACCGACATCCACGACGTGCGTGCCCGCATCGTTGCTGAGCTGACTGGCCAGCAGGCTCCCGGCATCCCCGTTTCTGACGAGCCGTTCATCCTGGCTGCTATTGACCTGGCACCGGCTGATACCGCAACCCTGGACCCCGAGAAGGTTATCGCACTGATCACCTCTGACGGTGGCCCCCAGGCGCACACCGCTATTCTGGCTCGCGGCTTGGGTCTGCCCGCTATCGTTGCGGCTAAGGGCGTGACCGAGATTGCTGACGGCACCATCGTCTACGTGGACTCTAACGAAGGCATCGTTGACACCGAGCCCACCGACGCTGACCGCGAAGCAGCAATCAAGTACGCAAACCGCAAGCCCGTCGCTGACTTCGACGGTCAGGGTGTGCTGGCTGACGGCACCCGCGTTCCGCTATACGCAAACGTTGGTGACGGCAAGTCCGCTGAGAAGGCTGCAAGCCTGAAGGCTGAGGGTGTTGGCCTGCTCCGCACCGAGTTCGGCTTCCTGGGCCACGACGCTGAGCCGTCCATCGAGACTCAGGCTAAGACCTACAAGTCCGTGTTTGACGCATTCCCCGGCAAGCACATTGTGGTCCGTACCCTGGACGCTGGCGCTGACAAGCCCCTGCCGTTCCTGAACGTGAACCCCGAAGAGAACCCCGCACTGGGTGTTCGCGGTTTCCGTACCGACTGGACCGTTCCGGGCGTTCTGACCCGCCAGCTGGAGGCTATTAAGGCCGCTTCGGAGAACTCCGACGCTGACATCTGGGTTATGGCTCCGATGATTTCGACCACCTCCGAGGCACGCAACTTCGCGAACATGCTCAAGGAGATTGGCCTGCCCGTTCACGGTGTGATGGTTGAGACCCCCGCAGCTGTGATGAACGCTGAGGCTATCCTGGGTGAGGTCGACTTCGTGTCCATCGGCACCAACGACCTGACCCAGTACACCATGGCGGCTGACCGTCTGCTGGGCGACCTGGCGCACCTGAACAACCCCTGGCAGCCTGCAGTGCTGAAGATGATTAAGATGACCGTTGAGGGTGCTCAGCGTGCATCGGTCACCGCGGGTAAGAAGAAGTACGTGAGCGTCTGTGGTGAGGCTGCGGCTGACCCGGCTCTGGCTGTTGTTCTGATTGGTCTGGGTGTTGACACCCTGTCCATGAACGCTGGCGCTATCCCCGCTGTGGCTGCGGTTCTGAAGTCCGTGACCAAGGAGAAGGCACAGCAGATTGCGGCTATCGCTCTGCAGCAGATTTCTTCTGCTGAGGCGAAGGAGAGCGCACGCAAGGCTCTGCCGATTCTGGACGAGCTGGGCCTCTAAGCCTTAAAACGATTCCGGGGCTGCCTGCCGCACCTTGATGGGGTGCGCTAGGTGGTTCGGGCTCGTGAAAATGCCGGGTGCAGAGTTTTATTTCTGCATCCGGCATTTTTGTACTTGTTAGCGTATGGCTGAACGGTACAATTTATAGAGTAAGGGCGGGTCCTGAAGCGCCCCGTTCATTTAGAATAGGTACTGATATATTTTCGGTTCCTTAATCAAAGGAGAAACATAATGGCAGAGCGCGAAGCCACTATTGCAAGCCGTGTTGGCCTGCACGCACGTCCGGCAGCTATCTTCGCTGAGGCAGCTGGCGACCTCCCCGTTGAGGTGACCATTGCTGCTAAGGGCGAGCCCGCAGATGAGGCTATGGACGCTGCATCGATTCTGTCCCTGATGTCCCTGGGTGCAAAGCACGGCGACGTTGTTGTCCTGCGCGCTGAGGGTGAAGGTGCTGAAGAGGCTCTGGACTCGCTGGTTAAGATCCTCGAGACCGACCACGACGCTGAGTAATTGACTCTCGCCTCTGAGGTGAACCCCTAAGCGGTGCGCTTCGGATGCTGTGAAGGCTACCGCCTTAAAGCGTGAATATCCCGTCACTTCGGTGGCGGGATATTTTTTATTATGAATAATTCATGTTTCATTGCGTTATGGGTGGAGGCATAAGGGGGTTATTTTCCCGCTAAATCTTAATGTATAAATAACCTTTATTTTTCCTTGGAAATACCCGCAAAAAATATTCACCACAATATTTTCTGTACAGTAGCGACCCCGCTTTCTCTTCATATCAATGAAGTTTTCTACTGCAGGTCACACATGGTGCCGTTAGTGCAGAAAACAACACCCAGAAAAACAGTATTTTTGCTCCCCGGTGCTACCGCAGAATCGCGCCCTTGTTAGACTAAAAAGGCACTGTCTATCTGGGAGGGACATTGGCAGAATCGAGGAACACCCCCGCGACCTCCACATCGCGGGATGCTTCGCATGCAGGCGAAGTAAACACTGCCGCAACGGAAGGAAGCGAGCAGAATACTACCGCGGGCTACATTGCCGGTAAGCGCGGTTTTCCCCTGGTTTCACTAGACCAGGTTACCGACGAGAAATTGCGCCGCGTGTTGGCTCAGCAGGCCCCTGCCGCGAAGGCTCAGGAAGGTACCGTCGCAGCGGAAGCTGTCAGTGAGGTACTGCAGGAGGCCGCAGCAGACATGGGTATCCCCGCGCAGGAGGTAGAGCCCACCGGCGACCCCGAGCTGCGCCCTAACGGTCACGGTGCGCGCACCGTCATTGACCCCTCCCTCGTACCTGACGACGACCTAGACGCATACCGCGAGGACCCGCACCCCACCACCTCCAGCAATATGGTGACCGAGGAGGCGCTGACCCGCCCCTCCCAGCCGGTGCCCATGACCGGCATGATTCCGCAGGTGCCGAACTCGCACGCAGCCCGACGCTACGGCGCGGATCCTGCCGCAATGCCGAAGACCGGGCCCGTCTCGATGCCCACCACCTCCGTACCGCTGGTTGATAGGGGCGCTCAGGGCCTCCTCGGGCGCGGTAGTGGCGGCCGTTGGGGTTCGCGTCGCCTCCGCTCTTTCGTGCGCACTGAGGAGGCGGCACCCGCCGCCCCGCGCGGCGCCCAGCGTATTGCTCAGCGTCAGTTCGTGCCGACTATCCGCTCTGACGAACACGAGCGTCGTGAGGCTTTCCGCCGTGAGAAGGAGTACGCCCGCGATACCCTGAACTTCACCCTGCGCCTGGCTGAGGCGATGTTCCACTACGGCGCGGACGCCATGGACGTGGACTCGGCGATTATTGCGGTCTCTTCGGCGTATGGTTTGGACTCGGTGGAAGTCGATATTACGAACCAGTCGGTGACCATCAACTACACCTCGGACCCCGATATTTACATGGAGTCCCGCATCGCAAAGCGCAATGCGAACGCTGATGAGCGTTTTACCCACACTCTGGTGCGTGTGGTGCGTTCCTCTACGGAGAACTATGAGGCGCTTTCTGAGGTGTACGGCCTGATCTATAAGATCACTCGTGGCGGCATGACCCTGGAAATCGCCGATTTGAAGCTGAGCCAGATTACGCACCGACCCAAGCCGTTTCCGCCTCTGGTGGTGTGGGCGGCGAATCTGGCGTGTGCTGGAACCCTGACGGCGGCGCTGGGGGCGAGTTTTGCGACGGCGTTGAGTGCGGTGATTATTTTTATTCCCGTGTACTTGCTGATTCAGTGGTTGAGTTCGATTGGTATTCCGGCGTTCTTCCGCATGGCTGCTAGCGCGGGTCTGATGACCTTCTTGGCGATTTGGCTGGGCGGTGAAGGGTCCATTCTTTCGGTGCTGCAGCGTCAGGGTGAGCCGATTTCGGCGCCTCTGGTGGTTGCTGCGGGCATGATTATGTTCTTGCCGACTCCGCGTCTGGTGGGTGCCGTGCAGGATGCGATTAACGGCTTCCCTGTGACGGCTGCGGGTCGTTTCGTGTCGACGGGTATGAGCTTCTTGGGTCTGGTGGTCGGCATTGCGACCGCGGTGAGTGCGATCAATATTTTCAATGGCCCGACCCTGGATATTGAGCAGCTACGTTTTGAACCGACAACCCCGCTGGTGGCGTCTTTCTTCTTCCTTGTGGCGATTGCAACCTTTGCAATTACCTTGCAGACGAAGCTGGTGAAGGTCGGTTGGCTGATGGTCATTACGGGCTGCGGTTTGGCGGCGTATTACGGCTATGAGTTGCTTGCCGGTCCGAGTGCTGGTCGCGGTCCGACGGCGTGTGCGGCGGTTGTGATTGGTGCGTTGAGCACGTATTTTGCGTACCGTCTGCATGTGCCTCAGGCAATTTTCTCGATTCCTGCGATTACGTTCTTGCTGCCGGGTCTGTCGTTCTTCCGCGGTATGTATCTGCTGACGGTTGAGACGGATGTGATTCTGGGTATGCAGAATATGATTACGGCGGTTTCGATTGTGGTGGCGATGGCTTCGGGTGTTGCTCTGGGTAATTACACGATGCAGTATGCGCTGCAGCATTTTACGACTCCGCGGAATGTGGAACCGGCAGATTCTTAGCCCTCCTTCAAGGGTATATAGCCAATATTGTATATATTGGATGTAGGGAAGGGGCGGTAGCTTGCGAGTTCACCTCACAAGCTACCGCCCCTTCGCTACGCCCATTGAGCCAGCTCCCACACCGGCTCTTGTACTGCGCCTAGCGAGCCGTTCTAGCGAACCGTCCAATCCACCGGCTCTGCACCCTGCTGCACCAGCAAAGAATTCACGGTCGAAAACGGGCGCGAACCAAAGAAACCACGACGAGCAGACAGTGGCGAAGGATGCGCCGACTCCACGCTCGGGTACGGCTGCAACATGGGTGCGCACTTGCGTGCATCCGCGCCCCACAGCAGACCCACCAGCGGCTGGTTACGCGCCACCAGCGCACGGATAGCGCACTCGGTAATCTCCTCCCAACCCTTGCCGCGGTGCGAACCCGCATCAGACTCACGCACCGTCAAAACCCTGTTGAGTAGCATGACGCCCTCATCGGCCCAACAGGACAGGTCGCCGTGATTAGCCGGGGCGATACCCAAATCGTCCTCAAGTTCCTTGTAAATATTGTTCAGCGAACGAGGCAGCGGCATGCCGCGGTGCACCGAGAACGACAGACCCATCGCGTTGCCCGGGGTGGGGTAGGGGTCCTGGCCAATAATGAGGACCTTCACCCGGCTCATCGGGCGGCGGAACGCATTGAAAATATCGGCGGCAGGCGGGAAAGTACGGTACCCCGCCGCGTGCTCCTCACGCAGAAAAGCGCCCATGGCGTGAATCTGCTCTTCGACGGGGGCGAGCGCTGCCGCCCAATCCTCGCTCATAATGCTGCTGAGGGGCTGGTTCATGAATCTCCTCGGGGAATCTCCTGGTGCTGATGCGACCCGGACGGTGACGGGGCCGGGCGCGGGACGAATGCTTCTCCTCTAGACTGAGGCTCTCCTCTAGGATGAGGTTCTCTTCTAGGCTAGGTTTCTCTTCTAGACTAGGGGATGACGAATACACACGCTAGGAGACGCCAGCCGCAGCGGGCGAGCTACAGACAGGAGGGAACGTGTCAGAACAGGAACGCGCTGAAACCGCACAGAGCCAGCCAGAAGCACAGAGCCAATTGGAAGCGCAGAGCCAGCCGGAAACGGAGAACCAGCCCGGCGGCCTAACCCCGGTGGAGCGCCGCATCCTTGAGGTGGAGCGCCGCCGCTTCAAACACCAGGGTTCCAAAGAGAAAGCGATTATCGCCGCCGGTTTCACCCCGATTGCCTACTACCAGCGCCTGAACGTGATGCTCGACGATGAGCGGGTACGCGCCGCAGCGCCGCAGATTATTGACGTTCTACGCGCCCGCCGAGACGCTGACTAGGGGCTCGAATTGCGGGAGCCGCGCGAGCTCTCCAACTTATGCATCCAACCCCGCACACCTTAGGTTCAACCAGAGATTGAACACTGTGCGGTGTCCGTCTCTTTCGCAGCCGGTTGCGGGGCGTTCACATTGGTTCTCGCTAATTGAGCCGGTACTCTAGGTACTAGAACACCAAGACCGTACCTTCCGCAGCCGCGCCCGCGCGCCAGGCAGGGAGGCACGGTACCAGCCGGTAAACAGAGACCCGTGAAATGAGGATAAATGAGCTACCCCCGCGACGAATTTGACGAGGTAGACGAAAATACCGCCCGCCGCGGAACCTACCGCGCGGTCAATGCTGACCCGGCAAAGAGCCCCAAGGGTGCTATCCCCCTGGTAGCTGCAGGCGTAGTTGGTCTGCTCATCGGCGGCGCAATGTACGTGTACGCGCCGCGCACCGCCTCCCCGCAGTACTCGGCGTCCACCGCGAAGAGCAGCTCCGCCCCCGCAAGCGCGTCGGCGTCCTCTGCGCCGGCTAAGGCTTCCGCGTCGGCAAGCGCTACGAAGACCGGTCTGGCTGAGTCCATCTCCGTGGCGGTCTACAATGCGGCGGCTCCTGCGGGTAGTGCATCCGGTGCGGCGGCACTGCTGACCGGTTACACCATCAGCGAGACGGCAAACTACACGGGTGTGGCACCGGCAACCAGCGTGGTCTACTACGCTGAGGGCTACCAGTCGCAGGCGCAGAGTATCGCCTCGAAGCTGGGTATTGCTCAGGTGCGTCAGGCAACCTCCGATGTGCAGATGGGCAACCACGAGGTCATCGTGGTTCTGTCCTCGGATTACACCCCCTCCGCTACTGCAGCGGAATAGGTTCAGACGGTTGCCGGGGTGATTCCAAACCCGCGAATCTAAGCCCGTGAATATGAGCCCGCGCCCGCTGTTTCTGCCATAACGACTTCTGCTCAACCCCATCCGCGCAATTCCACTGATGCGCCGGGTGGGGTTGATGCTTTTAACGCCCCTCACGCACTCCCGGCGGATGCACCAGTAACGCCCCTTTCAGCGGGCTTAATGAGCGCAGATTAAGCACTGGGCGATTAACCCTTCAACCTTGGGCTTAAACGTTTGCTCCATGCCGGTGCGGGTGCCACAATTGATGTAGCATTCGGGTGCTTTACGCCCTACTCTGCCCGCGCCTTACGTAACGGGGGTGTTGTGGAGGGGCAACCACCCGATTTTAGATGTACCGCACCCGCAAGGGTGAAGGAAAAAATCCGATCGTCCAGGAGGACACTTATGGCAAAGCTCATTGCTTTTGACGAAGAGGCACGCCGCGGCCTTGAGCGCGGTTTGAACACCCTCGCCGATGCAGTGAAGGTGACCCTCGGCCCCCGCGGCCGCAACGTTGTGCTGGAGAAGGCGTGGGGCGCCCCCACCATCACCAACGACGGTGTCTCGATCGCGAAGGAAATCGAGCTGGAGGATCCGTACGAGAAGATTGGTGCGGAGCTCGTCAAGGAAGTTGCTAAGAAGACTGACGACATCGCAGGTGACGGTACCACCACCGCTACCGTTCTGGCTCAGGCACTGGTTCGCGAGGGCCTGCGCAACGTGGCTGCTGGCGCTGACCCGCTGAGCCTCAAGCGCGGCATCGAGAAGGCTGTTGAGGCTGTGACCGAGGCTCTGCTCTCCTCCGCGAAGGAAGTTGAGACCGAGGAAGAGATCGCTGCAACCGCATCTATTTCCGCTGGCGACGCTGAGATCGGCAAGCTCATTGCTGAGGCAATGGAGAAGGTCGGCAAGGAAGGCGTCATCACCGTTGAGGACTCCAACACTTTCGGCCTGCACCTGGAGCTGACCGAGGGTATGCGCTTCGACAAGGGATTCCTGTCCGGTTACTTTGTGACCGACCCGGAGCGTCAGGAAGCAGTCCTGGAGGACCCCTACATCCTGGTTGTGAACCAGAAGATTTCGAACGTGAAGGACCTCGTCCCCGTCCTGGAGAAGGTCATGCAGTCCGGCAAGCCGCTGCTGATCGTTGCTGAGGACGTTGAGGGTGAGGCTCTGGCTCTGCTGGTGCTGAACAAGATGCGCGGCTCCATCAAGTCTGTTGCTGTGAAGGCTCCGGGCTTCGGTGACCGCCGTAAGGCTCAGATGGCTGATATCGCTATCCTGACCGGCGGCCAGGTCATTACCGAAGAGGTTGGCCTGTCCCTGGACGCAGCAACCCTGGACATGCTCGGTTCCGCTCGCAAGGTCGTTGTGACCAAGGACGAGACCACCATCATTGAGGGTGCAGGCGATGCAGCAGCTATCGAGGGTCGCGTGGCTCAGATTCGCGCAGAGATCGCTAACTCTGACTCCGACTACGACCGTGAGAAGTTGCAGGAGCGCCTGGCTAAGCTCGCCGGTGGTGTTGCTGTGCTGAAGGCTGGTGCCGCAACTGAGGTTGAGCTGAAGGAACGCAAGCACCGCATTGAGGATGCTGTGCGTAACGCTAAGGCTGCTGTTGAGGAGGGTATCGTCCCCGGTGGTGGCGTTGCTCTGATTCAGGCTGGCGTGAAGGTCTTCGACGAGCTGGAGCTGACCGGCGATGAGGCAACTGGCGCGAACATTGTGCGCGTGGCTATTGACGCACCGCTGAAGCAGATTGCTGCTAACGCTGGCCTGGAGCCGGGCGTTGTGGTTGACCGCGTTCGTTCCCTGCCTGCTGGTACCGGTCTGAACGCTGCGACCGGCGAGTACGAGGACCTGATGGCTGCTGGTATTGCTGACCCGGTGAAGGTGACCCGTTCGGCTCTGCAGAACGCTGCGTCTATTGCTGGTCTGTTCCTGACCACTGAGGCTGTTGTTGCGAACAAGCCGGAGCCCGCTGGTGCGGTTGCTCCCGGTGCGGACGCAATGGGCGGAATGATGTAATAACTTTTTGTCCCTGATGGGGCAAAAAGTTATGGAATCCGAAGGGCACGAAGTGATCTTCGGTGGTGAGATGCCGCTGGAAACTAACCCGGCATAATCACACCGCATCCGTATGAGGCGGCTACCCATGATGGGTGGCCGCCCCCGCTTTTGTGCGCCTGTTTCTTGGCGCCCGCGCATCCTGCGTCTTTGACGGGCCGGCGGCGTGCCGGCTCGTGGAGGCGGTAAAATGGTGCCCCTATGGAATGTGCCTATTTTCGTGATGACCTCTGCTCCTCCTGCCCCAGCATTGAGACCGCCTACACCGCGCAGGTGCAGGCGAAGCAGGAGCATGCCCGCGCCCTGCTTGCCGCCCACCCGCAGCTGCAGTGGCTGGACCCGGTGACCAGCGCGGAGGCGGGCTTCCGCAACAAGGCGAAGCTCGTGGTGGGAGGTTCGGCGAAGAACCCGACCCTCGGCATCGTGGATTATCGTACGGGCGCCTCCACTGATCTTGGAGAATGCCCGCTCTATATGGAGCCGATTCAGGCGGCTATTCCGGTGCTGCGTGAGCTGATTCAGCGCGCGGACCTGACCCCTTATGACATTCCGAATCGTCGCGGTGAGCTGAAGAATATTCTGGTGACTGCTTCGGCGGCGGGTGAGCTGATGGTGCGTTTCGTGTTGCGTTCGAAGAAGCTGCTGGTGCCGATTCGCCGCCAGATGGGCTGGCTACAGGAGCGGCTGCCGAATCTGGCGGTGCTGTCGGTAAACCTGCTGCGTGAACCGGTGGCGCGTGTTGAGGGTGATGAGGAGATTATCCTGTCGGAGCGTCAGACCCTGCCGATGCAGGTGAATGACCTGACTCTGCATCTGCGTCCGCAGAGCTTCTTCCAGACGAACACGAAGGTTGCTGAGGCGATGTACGCGCAGGGCCGCGAGTGGGTGCGTGAGGTGGCTCCACGCTCGCTGTGGGACCTGTACTGCGGCGTGGGCGGTTTTGCCCTGCATGCCGCTTCGGTGATGGGCGGCGGCTCGGTGACGGGTATTGAGATTAGTGCGGAGGCGGTCGCTTCGGCGCAGCGCACGGTGGCTGAGTATGGGCTGGAGGGCGTGGACTTTTCGGCTCAGGATGCGCCGGAGTTCGCGGTGTCTTCGGGCACGGTGCCGCAGATGCTGGTGGTGAACCCGCCTCGCCGCGGTATTGGTGAGAGCTTGTGCGCGTGGATTGAGGGTTCGGGTATTGACCGTGTGGTGTATTCGAGCTGTAATGCGGTGACTTTGGCGAAGGATCTGGAGCGCATGCCCGTGTATGCGCCGGTGCAGGGCCGTGTGCTGGACATGTTCCCGCATACGGACCACTACGAGGTCATGGTGCTGTTGCAGCGCACGTAGCTGATAGTATAATGAATACCATTAGAAATATATATTGTGTTTGTTATTTATTTTTGGAAAGGGGAAATAGGAAAAATGAATTTTTCTAGAGTTTTTCAATGGTTAGTTCCATTGGTTATTTTCATTGTTGCTGGGAATTTTCTGAATTTTTTCGGAATCATTGAAAGTTTATTGGATGGGTATAGTAAAGAGAGTAAATTATTTTGGATAACAGGGTTGTACTTATTTATAGTAGGACTATATTTATTTCTATATGCATGGCTTGTGTATGCACTTAAAGTTTTTACTTTGAATCATATTGATAAATCCGGAGAAAAAGCAATTCAAGAATTCCGGGTTAATTCCGCTGTTGCAAGAGTGAAATTTTCCCGAATCTTGAGAAAGATATTCTATGCCATAAGCCCTGTGATGATTGTTTCAGTCCCTGAAAGCAGTCATAAGGAATCTGTGTGGTCGGCTTTGAATGGAAGGCCGAAAAAATATGCTGTTATTGGTTTCGTCAAGCTGATATTCGTTTTGTTGGCTATTTCATTTGGATTAGCTTGCTATTCGTTGAAGGTGTTGGATTGGACTGATTCTCATGGATTAAGCGTGCGAGAATGGGTGAATGGCGCATTAGGTATTAGGTTGGATATTGCAGGTATTCTCTCTAGCTTACCTGTTGTTACTGCCTTGATTGCTTTGGTGCCAACATTCTTGGCCTTCTATTTTTATAATCAGAAACGTGATGTTCGAAAAATTATCAGCAATGAGGAAAATAAGCGCCTAGAGGAAGCTGCTCTGGCGTATGAAAAATTGGTGGTCTGGATTGATAGAAATATAAAAGATGTAACAAAAAACTATGATAATATTATAAATCGGCAGGATAGTGTTATTCGGAATCGACTAGTGAATCGTGTCCCGAACTATCCTTCACTGACTACGTACCGTCTTTGCCCTCCGGATACTAATACTAAGGATGGCACTAAGGATGGTACTAAGGATGTAGATTCTGGTAAGTATCGCATGAGGGATTTTGACTCGAACTATTATGCGGAGAAGATTTCTGGTGTTGATGAGCTCACTGAAATTATTGATGAATTATTGAGTCCTAGAATAATTAGTTCTACTAAATTAATCGCAATGAGCAATAGTAATATATGGAGTCTTTATTATATGATGCCGGATCTAAGAAGTGAGAACAAGGTTAATCGTTTATTCTATTTAGAGGATGGTATAAAAGATTATGTCTCAGCATGCAGTAAAATGCCAAATAAACTTAATTATGATGAACTGGAAGAGGAATGGCGATTGGAGTCCTCTGCTATTGCTCGTAATATATACGATAATCTTAAAAAGATAGACTCTTTGAGACTTGGAGCTATCGCTCTAAAGAAATATCTATATCCTTCAAGGACTGAGCAAGTTCTTGTCAAAATTTTCCGAAAGGAAAAATAGCCACCTCGGTGAGCTAAATATTACTTTCTTGCCCTGTTGGGTGTAGAGTAAAAAATCTATGCTCATTAGGGTAGAAGAATTCTGTAGATAGGCGGTGGCGTCTCGGGCTGGTTGTGTCCGAGGCGCCACCGCTTTTTCGTTCCCCTCTAGCGGGCGTGAAATTCTATCCCTGCGCCGCGAAATCCTGTGCCGCGAGAATACCCGCCGCGTACGCCGCCTGGCCTACGTGCTGGGCTGCGTCGTCAATCAGGCTGACCAGGCGCACACCGCGAGTCACCGCCGGAGTCCACGAACGGTCAATAACCTCGCTCAAATCAGCCTCGCTCAGCGTCTGCGCGTAGGCCGCGAGCGCCTCGCCGGTTGCCACAAGGTACTCCACCAGCAGGGCAGAATCTGCAACCACGATGGAGCGTGCCTGCTCGGGGGTGTGGCCGTAACCTATGGTGTCGCCAAGCTCGCCCAGGTTGAAACGCTCCCTGAAACCCTGAGTCTCCCAGACCTGCGGCTGACCATTCAGAGCAGAAAGCTGCATGTCCATTTGTCGTCCGGCATGCCAGAGCAGCCAGGCGATAGAGTTCGGGTGCCCACCCGGATGTGCGTTCAATGCCTCAGCCGATAGCCCCTTGACGGCTACGGCGGCTTCGATGCCGGGGCGGCTGGCGGCGTCGCGCAGAATATCGTGGGTTTTCATGGAATCCTCCTGAAAATATTGGCTGTTCGTAGGCCGGCTACTCGTAGGGAGCCGGTTAGTTTCAGTCTACGCCCACACTGGCTGAGGGGTGGTTGTAGAAGAGGGGTGGGGGCTTTGCTCATGTCCTAGCGGTGGTTGGGGGAGAAGAAAAAATGTGGTGCACGGGAATAATACTCATCTCTTCCCGTTGAACTCTGCGAACACATCATCATCTAAATTTCACAGGAGAATATTATGACCACCCCCGCTCAGCTGCACTTTGACATGGTCGTCATCGGCTTCGGCAAGGGCGGCAAGACCCTCGCCGGCGCATACGCCAAGACCGGCAAGAACGTCGCCCTCATCGAACAGTCCACCGGCATGTACGGCGGTACCTGCATCAATATTGGTTGCGTACCCACCAAGGCGCTCGTACACCGCGCCGACGAGTTCCGTGCCAGCGGCGAGCGCACCCTTGAAGAGGCAAACGCCGCCTACGAATCCGCCGTGGTTTTCCGCGACAAGCTGACCGGCATGATGCGCGCCAAGAACCGCGAGATCCTGCTGTCCAACGAGACCGCTAAGCTCATTGATGGTCACGCACGTTTCATCTCCGACACCGAGGTTGAGGTTACCGCGGGCGAGGACACCCTGCGCGTTACCGCCGACTACTTCATCATCAACACCGGTGCCGTGTCGGTGATCCCGCCGATTGAGGGTATCCGCGAATCTGAGCGTGTGCTCACCTCCACCGAGCTGCAGAAGCTCACCCCGCGCCCCAAGCGCCTGGGCATTATCGGTGGCGGCCCCATCGGTGTTGAGTTTGCCGGTATTTTCTCCTCCTACGGCACTGAGGTGACCATTCTGGACGGCGCCCCCGCCCTCTTCGGCCGCTACGACGAGGATGTTGCCCAGGTCGCCCGCGAGATTATCGCAGATCAGGACATTACCGCTCATGCCGGCGTGCGCGTGCAGTCCTTCAAGGACGGCGCTGACTCGGTGACCGTGACCTACCTCGACTCCGAGGGCGCTACTCGGCAGCTGGAGGTGGACTACGTGATGGTTGCGACCGGCCGTAAGCCCGCCACCGAGGGTCTGGGCCTGGAGAACACCAGCATCGAAACCAACGACCGCGGCGCAATTGTCGTGGATGAGCACCTGCGCAGCACCGTGCCGAACATTTTCGCGCTCGGTGACGTGAACGGCGGCCCGCAGTTCACCTACATTTCGCTGGATGACTACCGCGTGGTGCTTTCTCAGCTGGTTGGTGACGGTTCCCGCTCCACTAAGGACCGTAAGGCAGTGGCTTCGACCATCTACATGAACCCGCCGCTGTCCTCCGTGGGTCTGACTGAGCGTGAAGCAATCGAGGCTGGCCACAAGGTGAAGGTTGCTTCGAAGCCGGTCGCCGCAGTTGCTGCGATGCCGCGCGCTAAGACTATGGAGAACCCGCGCGGCATCATGAAGTTCGTGATTGACGCGCAGACCGACCAGATTCTGGGTGCCCAGCTGCTGGTAATCGAGTCCATGGAGGTTATTAACCTGGTGGCTCTGGCGATGCGCCACGGCATTACCGCTTCGCAGCTGCGCGATGAGATTTACACTCACCCCTCGATCACTGAGGGTCTGAATGAGGTTCTTGCCGTCGCGGTGCCCGTGAACTAGTCGAACTAGAATCGCGTCTGGATTCGCGGTTCGTATAGCGTTTCTGCTTGTCTGAGTGCTTCCCTGCCCGTTCCGCCCGTTGTGCTGTCAACGGAGGTACGGGTGGGGAAGCATTTTTGTTAAGGCTCATATATACCTAGTAGCTAAGCATGCCCTAAGATGGTTATGAGATAAGCGCAAGCTCACCGATTGGGTGGTCAGCGCGAGAGGGCTCGGAGGAGACACCCACTCGCTGCTACACCCACCACAGCGCACCGCCTGCGCCGCGCATACAACCGAAAACCAAAGGCACGAACCGGGAGAATCATGGCACTGCCCAAAATCAAGCCCTACACCTACGTCGACCGTGAACACAGCAACCGCGTGAGCTGGCCCGTGGACCCCTCCCGCGCTGTACTGCTCGTACACGACATGCAGGTACACTTCGTCCAGGCTTTCGAAGGGGCCAACCTGGGTGAGGGTAACAACAACCCGGACGCCCAGATTAACATCGCCATTCGGAACCTGCGCCGCCTCATTGACGCCGCCCACGCCGCCGGAATCCCGGTCTACTACACCGCACAGCCGCCGCGCCAGAACCCCGAAGACCGCCGTCTGCTCATCGACTTCTGGGGCGACGGCCTGCAGAACGACGAGTCCGCCCGCATCCTCGACGAACTGGCACCCACCGACCGCGACACCGTGCTGACCAAGTGGCGCTACTCCGCGTTCGTGCGCAGCCCCTTCGAGGACCTGCTCAAGGAGTCTGGCCGCGATCAGCTCATTATCGGCGGCGTGTACGCGCACATTGGCTGCCTGACCACCGCCCTGGAGGCGTTCATGCGCGACATTCAGCCGTTCATGGTTGCCGATGCGCTCGCCGACTTTTCGGAGGAGGAGCACCGCATAGCGTGCGAGTACGCTTCGGGTCGTTGCGCCCGCGTGCTGAACACCGCCGATGTACTTGCCGACCTGCATGCTGCAGAAGGTGCTGAGAAGGCTGAGACTGCTGAGAAGGCTGAGACTGCTGAGGAGGCGCGCGCATGAGCTGGGTCATTGTGACCGGCGCGAACGGCGGTATTGGTGAGGCAACCGTCCACCAGCTCATCAAGAACGGTTATTCGGTGTTTGCGGCTGACCTCGCGGAGCAGCCCATTGCCTCCTTCGGTACCTACGGGGACGCGATCTTCCGCTACCGCGCCGTAGACGTTACGAGCGAAGAGTCCGTCACCGCCCTCGCCAACGCTGTAGCGGCACTCGACGAACCCATCACCGGCGCGGTGCTCGCCGCGGGCATCGCCCACAGCCAGCCGCTACTGGAAACCAGTTTCGCCACATGGAAGCGTCTGCACGCGGTCAACTCCGACGGCGTGTTCCTGTGTCTGCGCGAATTCGCGCGCATCATGATTGACCAGCAGGAAACCGACCCGGCGAACAGCCGCTCCCTGGTGACGGTCGCCTCCAATGCGGCGCGTGTGCCCCGCGCGGAGTTTGGTGCTTACGGTGCATCGAAGGCGTCGGCGGCGCGCGTGAGTTCCAGCTTCGGTCTGCAACTTGCCGCGCACGGTATTCGCGTGAACTCGGTCTGCCCCGGCACCACCCGAACCCCCATGGTGACTGACGCCTGGGAGGGTGAGGACCGCTCCGCCCTGCCGGTTGCCGGTAACCCGGAAACGTTCCGCCTGGGCATTCCGCTGCGCCGTATTGCCGACCCGGCAGATATTGCGGCGGTCAACGCTTTCCTCATTTCTGAGGCGGCACGCCACATCACCATGCAGGAGATTGTCGCCGACGGCGGCGCGACCCTCTAACGGCACCCCGCGTCCGGCGTTTAGATGCCCGGCGCGAACCCACACACCACTGATAGAAGTACGATGACGAACCTTCCCGACTTTATCTTTGCCACCGGCACCCGCGTCCTGCGCGCATCCGGTGCGATGACCCCTGTCACCTTCGATAACGCCCTGGACGAGGCGAAACGTGCCGGTAGCGCCGTCGTGGGTCTGATCCCTTTTGACCCGGATATGCCCGCTTACCTCTTCGTGCCCGAACGCCTGGAGGAGCATCAGGTGCCGGTCCCCGAGCAGACCGTGGAACTTGCTGAGCCGGTATCGGTCACCGGCCGGCAGAACGACCGGTTCCGTGCCGCCGTGGCAACCGCCGTGGAGCGCATGAAGGCCGGTGAGCTGAGCAAGATCGTGCTTTCGCGTGTGCTCACCGCCCGCTACGCACCCGGCGCCCTCAACCTGCAGGCGCTGTACAACAACCTGCGCGCCCAGCAGCGTTCCGCCTTCAACTTTGCGGTGCGCCTGCCCGACGGCGAGCGCGGCATGAGCGGAAGCTACCTGATGGGCGCCTCCCCGGAGTTGGTGTTCCGCACCGAGGGCCGCGCCTTCAAGACCCACCCGCTTGCCGGTAGCGCCCCGCGCATTGCCGAGCCCGGTAGCGCCGAGGACGAGGCGATTCGTGACCGCCTGTTCGCCTCGCCGAAGGATCGCGACGAGCACGCCTACGTCATCAACGATATTGCCGAGCGCCTGGCACCCATCGCCGAGGAGCTGAACGTGCCGCAGGTGCCCTCGCTGCTGAAGACCCCGCAGCTTTGGCACCTGGCGACCCCCATCGACGGCGTGCTGAAGGAGGGCTTGACCTGCCTGGACGGTGCCCGCGCGATTCACCCGACCCCCGCGATTTGTGGTGCACCCACCGAGAAGGCTCTGCAACTGATTCGTGAGCTGGAGTCCTTTGAGCGCCGCTACTTTGGCGGTCTGGTCGGCTACATGGACGCCGAGGGTAATGGCGAGTGGGCGCTGGTGTTGCGTTGCGCCCAGGTCAGCCCGGATGAGGCGGTGCTGTACGCCGGCGCCGGTATTGTGGCTGAGTCCGACCCGGAGCTGGAGCACACGGAGACCGGTACGAAGCTTGGTAGCTTTGGCCGCGCCCTGGGCGTGGACACCCTGGGTGAAGATACCCCATAGGCGCTGTCTCGAACGCCTTGACGAGGCGGAATAAAACAGTAGAATAAAACGACTGAACGCGCTCGCTGGCATGGCGGGCGCGTTCAGCCGTTTTATGAGCTGTTGTATGAGTTGTTGAGGGATTGAGCGTGGCTAATCGGTGAGCAGGCGCTTGAGCTCCAGAGGAGTAGCTACCGGCAGAAGCTGAGCCTCAACCTGTGCGGGCTCACCCCCGTACTCACCCACGGGCTCACCCCCGGTCGGGTTCTCCACCGCCAGGGCGATGAGCATCTTTTGTGCGTGCTCGGGGTTCTCCGCGTCGGGCAGTGCCACGGGTACCCACTGCAGGCTAAAGCTTCGCTCGATAGCTTCGCTACCCTGATTGTCGCCCTTGTCACTGCTCTGGGGCGCGCTAAAGGTCGCACGGGCGGCCAACCTGTCCTGAGTCAGTACACGCAGGGCGGTCGGCTCGGGAATGTCGCTGTCCAGAAGGTCACCCGGAACTTCCTCGTTCATGGCGAGTTCGAGCGCATCCAGCAGCTCATCGGTGATCTGCACTCGAACCAGGGAGGGCACCACGCTCAGACCGTGGCCGGTCGCCTTGAGCACCGCCTCCTTAGCGGTCCACAGCGCCACCGAGAGCAGATGCAGTACGGGTGCGGGGCGTTCCTGCGCCACCCGCTCATAGAATGCACGTTCTTCATTGGAGAGCGCCAGGCGCGCAAAACCGGAAAACAGGCGCGCATCCAGGGTCTCAACATCCACACCGAGCACCGCCGAGGCGTTCCGGCTAAACGCACCCACCACCAGTGGGTTCACCTGCGACATATTGAAATTCACGCCCGCAATACGCGGCTTACCGTGCTTCTTACCGCTGGTGCACAGGGCGCAGGAACGATCGACTTCAATCTCAGAAGCGGCGCTGGAAGGCACATCCAGACGCGCCGCCGCCATGGCACGCATGAGCGCCTGAGTGCTCAGATAGCTGACCGCCGCCGTGGAGGTCGGCAACTGCGCCGCATGCTGCTGCTCAGCAAGCCCCAGGTAGCTCAACCAGCTAAAACGCAGGGAACCGTACATCGTGCGGGTGGGAAGAGCGAAAATCTGCACGCGCTCGCTCGGGCGGGCGGTAGGGCGCTCCGGGCGCTGTGCGCTGGGTGTTTCGGGGGCAGAATAGCTCATAGGTTTAGTGTACCCGCCCGGCATCACGGCAATTGGCGCGTGCGAGGCTCCTTGAGGTTATCCACAGCGCTGACCGCGCGCTACGCACCCTCGCCGCCTGTGCGGTAAAGTCATCACAGACATCATTACGGACAGCCGCCCGCACGATAGAGGGGCGGCGCAGAAAGAAGGTACCGTGAACAGCACGCAAGAGATCATTGCCGCCGCAGACGGCTCGGCGCTGGGCAACCCCGGACCGGCGGGCTGGGCATGGTATATCGACGACGACCACTGGGCGAGCGGCGGCTGGGCGCACGGCACCAACAACATGGGTGAGCTCAAGGCCGTCCTGGACCTGTTCGAGGCGACCGCATCCCGCCCGGAGGCGAAGTTGCGCGTGTACTGCGATAGCCAGTACGTCATTAACTCGCTGACCAAGTGGATGCCCGGCTGGAAGAAGAAGGGCTGGAAGAAGTCTGACGGCAAGCCCGTGCTCAACCGCGACCTTCTGGAGGCGCTGGATCGGGCACTGACCGGCCGCGACTACGAGTTCATTTGGGTGAAGGGTCACGCCGGTCACGAGCTCAACGAGAAGGCGGACTCCCTGGCGAACGGTGCCGCGCGCGCCTACCAGGAGGGCCGCGAACCCGCGCACGGCCCCGGCTTCGGTGCCTCTGCTGAACCCGCTACTGTGGCTGTTGAGGTTCCGGCTGTTGAGGCCCCGATTGTGAACGCTCCGGCCGCAGAACCTGCCCTCTCTGAGCTGGTGCCCTCTGAACTGGCGCCCTCTGAGCCTTCCGCGGACGCCCACCTGCCCGTGCAGGAATTCACTGCCGCCGAGATTGAGAACGCCCAGCGCGGCGTGGAGAGCCTGCGCCTATCCGGCCTGCTGCGCCCCGCCTCCGCCGTGAACGCCCCCGACCCGGAGGCGGTCCGCACCCGCAAGGAACAGCTGGCGCTCGCGGCAGAGCGCGCCGCCGAGCGTGACGCAAAGGCACTGGCGCGCCAGCAGGAGACCGCTCAGCAGGCATCCGGCGCCGCGCAGGCGGAAGAAGAAGATGACCTGACCGGTCTGGAAGAGTTCGCCGGGCTCGACCCGAACGATGTTGACCCGGCGGAACTGCTGGGCGAGACGGAAGAACAGACGGTAGAGCCCGCTCAGGATGCTCCGGCTCAGCCCGCTGAGCCTGCACCCGTTGCTTCTGCCTCGCCTGCCCCGAACCTCGATACTCTGAGCCCCGAGGAAGCCGCCGCCGCAGAACAGCTACTCGAAAGCCGCGGTTCCGTCATGGAGGCGGCACAGCTGGAATCCATGCTGCACGAGCGTCTGGTGTGGGTGACCGCTACCGGCAAGTCGGTGTCCCGCTCCTCGGTGTTGCAGTACCGTGAACGCGCCTTCACTCAGCAGGGTGCCCCGCTCAAGCAGGGTGTTCAGGTGCTGGATTCGTCCAGCGTGCTGGTTATGGCGGCGGTTGCCACCGCGCGCGGCCGCGTGAGCCGTTCGAGCATCTGGCATTACGACGCTGAGCGCGGCCTGTGGCGTTTGCGTTTCCGTCAGGAGACCCCCGCCTCCTAAAGCACAGCTCCTAACGCCCAGCTCCTAATTTGCGGGCTTTTGAGCCTCATAATTTCCATGCAATAAAACCCCGCCGCATCCTCACTTCGAGGATGCGGCGGGGGTTTTCTTAATAGA
>ERZ772925.25-NODE-25-length-53181-cov-5.60861_pt1 | contig 53181 bp, 55 predicted proteins | sample MGYA00511687_ERZ772925 | MGnify/ENA primary metagenome ERZ772925 (study PRJEB29015, sample SAMEA2738087) | human oral metagenome | biome: human oral; feature: human-associated habitat; material: saliva | place: China | collected 2227 ...
TGTGGACGAGTGGCAGATAAGTTTGGGCTACGTACGTGGCTCTAATATCTACGTACGTGGATATTTGGATTTACGTGCCTGGTCTTTAAGACTACGTGCATAGACAGAGAAAAACCACTACGGCAAGGTGCTTTTTTCTTCACGAGAAGGACACTTTTTCCTCTGCTGGATAAGAGGAATACTCACGATAAGGTGAAGGGCTTGCGTATCACTTCGGAGAGGTATATCGGGGAGCTGGGCGCACGATGCCTTAGCACAAGACATAGAGAGCAGGACTCTGCCGCAACCGTCTCACATAGGTCAGCCCGCTGGCCAATACAGGTTGCTTTGCCCCATCCATAGAGGGAGATACCCCCCTGATCAAGGGCGCGGGATCGACCCGCCAGCAAGGAAGGATTCCCTCCTTCCTCTGGAGCGAACAAACAGCAGAGAATAAGCACACTAAGATGAATAGTGTGCAATTGCCGTTTTCTTTCTTTATTCCGCCGTAAAAAGCGTAACTTTGGTACGAGGAAATCAATGAGCACAAAGATGAAAGACCTACCGCTCTTCTATGCCCCAGCCCTACGCGAGGAGCTCCAGCTCCCCGAGGGAGAAGCCCAGCATGCTATCCGTGTGCTGCGCGCGAAGGTAGGCGATGAGTTCCTCGTCACCGATGGCTGTGGTACCCTCTTCGAGACCCGCGTCTCAGGCGTAGACCGCCGTCACTGCCTCCTCTCGATAGAGCGCGAGGAGCCCTGGCAGAAGTACTGGAGAGGTCACTGGGCCGTAGCCGTCGCTCCCACGAAGAACATCGACCGCCTCGAGTGGACGCTCGAGAAGATGGTCGAGGTAGGTCTGGATGAAGTCTACCTCATCCGCACCCAGCACTCCGAGCGCAAGCATACCAGCGCTGAGCGTCTGGAGCGCATCATCCAGAGCGCGATGAAGCAGTCCCACAAGGCCCACCTTCCTCGCCTCATCCCCGACGTGCCCTTTGCTCAGCTTCTCGAGATGACAGCGGACTATGACCTGCGGCTCATGGCCCACTGCCGTAGCACGGTCGGCCCCGAGCGCCGTACCATCGATCACTTCTTCCGCCCCGAGGCGAAGACACTCCTGATGGTCGGGCCCGAAGGGGACTTCTCCGTCGAGGAGGTCGAGGAGGCTACCCATCGTGGGTGCCAGCCCATCACCCTCGGAGCGAGCCGCCTGCGCACCGAGACCGCCAGCCTCATCGCCCTGCAATGGCTACACACACTCGATATGACCAGCCAGCGTAGGCCCACGACACACGAGAAATAATACACGAAATAATCCCTAATCAATAACTCACCCTTATGGCACAGAGAGAAATCAAACTTAGCCTTGTCTACCGTGACATGTGGCAGTCCTCAGGGAAGTACCAGCCCCGCAAGGACCAGCTCGAGCGTATCGCCCCCGTCTTAGTCGAGATGGGCTGCTTCGCACGCGTCGAAACCAACGGGGGGGCCTTCGAACAGGTCAACCTCCTCTACGGGGAGAACCCCAACAAGGCCGTCCGCGCCTTCACCAAGCCCCTCAACGAAGCTGGCATCCAGACGCACATGCTCGACCGTGGTCTCAACGGCCTGCGCATGTTCCCCGTCCCTGCTGACGTACGTCGCCTGATGTACAAGGTCAAGAAGGCCCAGGGTGTCGATATCACCCGTATCTTTGACGGGCTCAACGACCCCCGCAACGTCATCCCCTCCATCCACTACGCGAAGGAAGCTGGGATGATCCCACAGGCTACGCTCTGTATCACCCACTCCCCCGTCCACACCGTCGAGTACTACGCTGACCTGGCGGACCAGTTCATCGCAGCTGGTGCCCCCGAGATCTGCCTCAAAGACATGGCAGGTATCGGCCGTCCTCGCTTCCTCGGCCGTCTGGTGAAGGCTATCAAGACCAAGCACCCCGAGGTCATCATCGAGTACCACGGTCACTCAGGCCCTGGCTTCTCCGTAGCCTCCATGCTCGAGGTCTGCGACAACGGCGCTGACGTCATCGACGTAGCTATGGAGCCCCTCTCTTGGGGTAAGATCCACCCAGACGTCATCACCATCCGTGAGATGCTCATCGACGCTGGCTACAAGGTCGCTGACATCAACATGGACGCCTACATGAAGGCTCGCGCCCTCACGCAGGAGTTCATCGATGACTTCCTCGGCTACTTCATCAACCCCTCCAACATGCTGACCTCTTCGCTCCTCGTAGGTTGCGGTCTGCCTGGTGGTATGATGGGCTCGATGATGGCTGACCTCAAGGGCGTGCACGCTGGTATCAACATGCACCTGCGCAAGAAGGGCGAACCCGAGCTGAGCGTCGACGACCTGCTCGTCCGCCTCTTCGACGAAGTCGCCTATGTATGGCCTCGCCTCGGCTACCCCCCACTCGTCACGCCATTCAGCCAGTACGTCAAGAACGTCGCTCTGATGAACGTCTACAACCTCACCATCGGCAAGGGCCGCTGGGAGGCTATCGACAACAACACGTGGGGTATGATCCTCGGGAAGTCTGGCCGTCTGCCCGGCAAGCTCGATCAGGAGATCATCGACCTGGCGAAGGAAAAGGGCTTCGAGTTCACCACCGAAGATCCTCAGCTCAACTACCCCGATGCGCTGGATAAGTTCCGCGCTGAGATGAAGGAGAACGGCTGGGAGCTCGGCGAAGACGACGAAGAACTCTTCGAATTCGCTATGCACGAAGCTCAGTACCGCGACTACAAGAGCGGTGCAGCCAAGGAGCGCTTCCAGGCTGAGCTCGACAAGGCCAAGACCGACGCCCTCGTCAAGAAGGGCTACAGCGCCGAAGATGCAGTGAAGATCAAGCGCCAGGGCACCGAACCTATCGAAGCTCCTGCCTCCGGTCAGATCATCTGGGAGGTCGATCCCGAAGACTACTCTACGGCTCCTGCCCTCGGTACCTTCATCAAGACGGGTGAGCCTCTCTGCTACATCCAGACGACTGCAGGCTACTTCGAGCCCGTCATCTCGAACTTCACAGGCCGCCTCGCTGAGGTAGCTGCTCAGGGTGCTAACGTCCGCAAGGGTGAAGCCCTCGCTTACGTCCGCCCCGCTGAGAAGGAAGAGCTCTTCGTAGAGAGCGAACCCGAACGTCTGCGTCGCGTAGAGCAGCTCGAAGAAGTTCGCCACGTCATCCGTGCTCGCCGCGCTAAGAAGTAAGCGACACCGCCCATAGGGCAACCACTCCTCTCGGGGGCTACACCCAGCACTTAGCTGATGGTGTAGCCCCCGAGTCTTATCTATCCCTACCAGGATACCACGCTCCTTCGCGCGCGCGTAACCTTATATATCCTATACCTCCCGCACACCCCTTCACGGCTCCCTCCGCTACCTTCCCAGCACGACCGAGTACCTTCATAGGGACTGCACACCATGCACACGCCGCTCACCATCCTACCAGAGTCAGGCGACACACCGCCTCTCGCGCCCTCATCCGCCACGCACACCACCGAGAGAGAACGCAGGTACGAGCCATCACCGACGAAGACGACCAATAAAGACCGCCAGCCCTACCCCGCCCCACTACCTTTGTATCGCTCCCCCAAGGTAGGCGGAGCGCCCCCAGAGAGGGGCTGTATTCCTCTTTATTGATTGACTTATGTACACCACCATTCCGCAGCCGAGGCTCCTCACCTTAGCCCTCCTCATCGGGCTCTATGGCTGTGCTTCACACCACCGCACGACACACGAGAGCACGACCGAGAGCCACACCACGAGCGACTTACAGCGCACCCTGCACACCACTCACCAAGAGCACGCCCTCGACACCCTCACACTGGACCTCACCGAGGTCGTGCAGCTCCTCCCTCCAAGCGAAGATACTACCGCCTCCTCCAAGGCGAAGGGCGCAGGCTGGGTAGTGCACTACCACCTCCGACAGATCGGGCGTCATCAGGCGACCACCACGGGCGCTCTACGGGAGGTAGATAGCCTTCGCTCCACGACCCACACCACGGATAAGGGCACCACCTCGCATAAGGTACCAGCCAGCCCCTTACATCCCTTCGCCCTCGGCGTCACCCTTCCCCTCCTTCTTGGAGCCATCTACCTTACTTATAGGAGGACCAAGCGATGAAACCCACCGACATCCGCTACATCGTCGTGCACTGCAGCGCCACGCGTGCCAGCCAGTCTTATTCGCCCGAAGCCCTGGAGCGTGACCATCGTGCCCGTGGCTTCCGCTCGGCAGGCTATCACTTCTACATCCGTCGCTCGGGTGCTATCATCCCTCTGCGCCCGCTTGAGCAGATAGGTGCCCACGCACGAGGCTACAACCGCTCGAGCTACGGCGTCTGCTACGAAGGTGGCTTAGATGACACGGGCCATCCAGCAGATACCCGCACCGCCGAGCAGCGTACGGCTCTCCGTCAGCTCCTTGAGCACCTCCACACACTCGCCCCACAAGCTACCATCCTCGGCCACCGTGACCTCAGCCCCGACCGCAACGGCGACGGCCGTATCACCCCTGACGAATGGATCAAGCTATGCCCCTGCTTCGATGCCCAGCGCGAATATCACGACATCTCCATCAGCCCCGTAAGCTATGCAACCGAATAAATCCAAGGCGACACTTCAGCTCGTCATCGCCACCCTACTCAGCCTCTTCGGCATCGCACTCCTCGGTGTAGCCTTCGTCACCGCCCCACCTGGGGAGATTCACTCCAGCGTCCTCATTGCCTATGGCGAAGTGATGACCTTCGCCGGCGCCCTCTTCGGCATCGACTACCACTACCGCCGGTAGTCGATGCCCGCGTCTCGCCACCTGCGTCACCCTGCACCGCACCCTCCCCATCGCCATACTACCCGCATCCCCTCTCCCCTCCTCCCCAGCATACGCTACCCGCTCACCACGCTCTACCGGCTCGCCATACTGGACCTCTACATACGCACCTCACCACGCCCTACCACCTCCCCTTCATACTCTACCTCTATATACGCACCTCGCCCCGACCTCCTGCCGCACGTTCTGATCCCATCCTCAGTAGCCCTCTCCTACCCTTCCGCACAGCGTCCCACCCCTCTTCCGCACGCACTCACCCCGTCCTCAGCATCTCGCAGCTATCTTTCTATACTTCTTCCCACCCCTCTTCCGTGCACCCTCCGCTCCCCCTTCCGCGGAAAAGTTTGCACTCCCCCGCCTAAAGCAAGCAGTAACCCACCTGTGGAAATCTTTTGTTCCAAAAGAAGAAGAAGACTTATCCTCAACATCTTACCCCGACGACACCGTGTGGATAACTCTGTGAGTAGCTCTGTGCATAGCGAAGAGAAGGCTTGATTTATAAGCGCTTAGGAGGACATCGCAGAAGCTCCTTCTGCGGGAAGGTGGTAATCGCTTGAGAACAAAACCCATAGAATTAGTATGAGAAAAGCAAGCCTCAAGGCCGTTTTTTTTTCTCCGCACTTTTGCCAAACTTTGCACCAGATAAGAGGTCACACAAGACACCCCCTATACCACACTATACGGCTAATGTATAGCACATTAAGGGCAAAACCACCTTGTGGATAACCTCCTCACTCCATAGCAACTGAGGCCCAGCAGCACGAGCGCCTATCACCGCGCCCGACGCCCCCGCTTGGCTCCTAAATATAGTAATGCCCTTGGTCCACGACTACGTAAGGCAACCCCTCATGCAAACGACAACTCCTCCTTCTTCAGGGGAGCAGCTCTGGAAGCAATGCCTCCAGATCATAGCTGGCTCCTGTGACCCCCAGACGCTCCAGCGCTGGTTCGCCCCCATCCGCCCGCTCGGCATCGAGACGCGCGAGGATGAGCAGGGGCGTTTCAAAGCGCTCGTGCTCGAGGTCCCTTCGAAGGCGTTCTACGAGGAACTCGTACGCACCTATGAGACCCTACTCGTACGAGCTCAGAACGAGATCCTCTCTCCTCAAGGGCTCGAGATCTACCTGACACCCGCTCAGACGGCTCAGCCAGCACCTCAGCCTAGGCTGGCGCGCACGCAAGACTATACGTCGCACCTCAGTGCCGACCTCCGCTTCGAGACTTTCTACGAGAGTGCTTGTAACCGCGAGGCCCTGCGCATCGCCGAAGCTACGGCTGCACGCCCTGGGCAGGCTCCGCTGAACTTCATCTTCATCTATGGCCCCAGTGGCGTAGGGAAGACCCACCTCTCGCAGGCCATCGGGCAACGCGCCATGGAGCTCCACCCCACGATGCGCGTCTGCTACGTGTCGAGCTCGAAGTTTGAAGCGCAATTCGTCCGCGACAGCCTGATGCGCGGTCCCGAGCGTGGTATGTTCGTAGACTTCTACCAGCAGATGGATATGCTCATCATTGACGATATCCAGGGGCTCATCGGTAAGACGAAGACGCAGCAGGCTTTCTTCGATATCTTCAATCACCTCTACCTCCTCGGCAAGCAGATCATCGTCACCTGCGACGTCCCTCCTGTGGACCTCAAGGGTATGGAGACGCGTATCATGACGCGTATCCAGAGCGCGATGATGCTACGCATTGACCGCCCCGACCTGGAGCTTCGCCGCAAGATCCTCCAGCGCCGTGTCGCCGACAGCGGTGTTGAGCTCGGAGAAGAGTGCGTAGAGTTCATCGCCGAGAGTATGCAGGACAACGTCCGTCAGCTCGAGGGGGCTATCCGTACGATCATCACACACTCGCAGTTCTCTGACCATGGTGCCGTAGACCTCGAGGCCACGCGCCGTATCGTCGGGGGCACCGTCTCCATCGAGCGCCGTGAGGTGACACCCGAGTCCATCCTCGATACCGTCTGCTCCGTCTTCGGCGTTGAGAAGGCTCAGCTACGTACGCCCTCACGTAAGGCCGTCCTTGCCCTACCCCGCCAGGTCACGATGTACCTCGTGAAGAAGCACACCAGCGCGTCTTACAATACGATCGCCCAGCTGCTGAACCGCAACGACCACACGACGATCATGCACGGCTGCAAGGCTATCGAAGGTCGCCTCTCCCTTGAGCCCGCTCTCAAGGAGCGCATCGAGCAGGTCGAAGCTACCCTCTTCGCTTAAAGCACACACCTATATAAAAGCAGCGGCCCCCACCTCAATCGTGAGGTGGGGGTCGCTACTTTTTTGCCTTCAACGACAGGCGTCCGGCTTACTTCAGCACGTGATAGCCGATGAGATCCTGGAGCTTGACAACAAGCCAAGCGACCCCGAGGCTGATGAAGAAGACGATGAAGGCACCTCCGTATTCGTAGATCTCGCCGAGAAGTGGGCTATGGACATTCAGTGCCTTCCATCCGATGATCACAGCGATATGGAAGTAGTAGATGTTCCCCGAATACTTCTCCCCGATAGTCTCCAGCCATGTACCCTGCCCCAGACTCTTATAGGAGAGCATCAGCATGAACGCAGCGAACGGCATGGGGAACAGAGCAATAGCACTAGCAGCATATGTATAGCCACTCAAGCACCACGTCACTAGGCATTCAATCCCCATGAGGGTGAGCACAAGGAAGAAAATATTGATCCAGCGGTAACTCAGCAAGCGAGTTTCATTGGCTCTCACCCAGTAGCCCATCGCAAGGAAGGGCACTGCACGGGTCAGGAAGTTAAACACAAAGGCCGACTCTGGCTTCCCAAAGAGCAGCATGCGGTAGGGGCCAATGAATATCCATGGCAGGATCAAGAGGAAGAGCAAAGGCACCCGGCGCCCCTTCATAATCCGCAGGTATCCCCCAAAGAAGAGCAACCCAAAGAGCACAGCCGACAGGTACCACAGGTGTCCCGTGACATAGTTATTAAAGCCCAAGAATACCCACTGAAGATACCGCCAATATTCACTGGTAATCGACCCGATGTTGGGCGGAAAGATTAGGGCATAGAAGACTTGTAGAATGACGATAATGGGGATGACCTTCTTCACAGACTTCCAGATACGCGATTGGACCTTCCCAAGGTCAGCAGTATAGAGGAAGTAACCCGTGATAGCGAAGAAGAGCTCGACGACGAATCCTGGTATATGCACCCAAGGCAACACAAGTGGCGAATGGCATGTCACCACGACAAAAGCTAGGAGAGCCTTCAGGACGTAGAGCGAGGAGACAGACTTGGGCTTCGCTCCCTCTACAGGTATAGAAGTTGAAATCTGATTCATACGGATGATGATTCACTAATTTGAGTTGCGCGAGAAGAGCCTCCTTCCGAGGCACGAGCCCCGCTCAATGAGCATCGCGATAAGCAGGCTGATGAAAAACACGACGAAGGCACCGGCATAGTCGTAGATCTGATTAAGTAATGGGCTATGCGGATTAAGAGCTTTCCACCCGATGATCACAGCCATATGGTAGTAGTAGATATTCCCCGAGTACTTATCTCCGATGGTCTCGAGCCACGTACCCTGTCCGAGCTCCTTATACGAGAGGATCAGCATGAAGAACGCAAATCTCAGAGGGAAGATAGCGACAAGCCCACCATCAGTAGCCCCCTTCGTGATCGTATGTACCAGCAGATGCTCCAAGCTAGATAAGACAAGGAGCAGGAGATAAATATTCAGCCATTTGCGTCGCAGAAGCGCAGACTCATTGGCACGTATCCAATAGCCCATCGCGAGGAAAGGCAGGGCACGGCTAATGAAGTTGAAGAGATAGATTGACTCTCCTTTCCCATCGATGAAATAGCGGTAATCTCCCAAGATCATCCACCCCAGCACACACAGGAAGAGCCAGGGGACGTACTGCCCCTTGGTGCATCGCAGGAACAGGGAGAAGGTAATCAGCGAGTAAAGTAGAGAGGTCAGATACCACAAGTGCACTGCATCAAAGTTCGCAACCCCCATAAAGACCCAGTTAAAGAGCACGATAGGCGACCTCCAGTCCGGCGGTGCCAATGGGAGATACAAAAGCTGGAGGAAGATCATGATGGGGATGACCTTCTTGATTGACTTCCAGATACGCGACTGTACCTTCCCGAGATCTGCCGAATAGAGGAAGTACCCCGTGATAGCAAAGAAGAGCTCAGTCGTCAGCCCAGGGATCTCCACCCAAGGAAGTAGGATGGGAGCATGGCACGTGACGACGAAGAATGCCAGCAAGGCCTTCAGTACGTAGAGCGAGGGGATAGCCTGAGGCTTCACCCCCACAACTGAGACCGACGATGAACTGTGACTCATAACAACCGAGGTCTAATTCTTACCAGGTAAAGACGACTTCTTAAAGAGCTTCAGCACCTGCTCAACAAGAATCGCGATGAGCAAGCTCAAGAAGAAGACAAAGAGCGCCCCACCCTGCTCATAGAGCGAACGTAAAGAGGGGCAAGTTGGATTGACGCCCTTCCAAAGGAGGATGATGGCTTGGTGAACATAATAGATCGTTCCTGAGTAGCGAGCTCCTATAGACTCAATCAGAGTTCCACTCCCATATTCCTTGTGCGTGATCGTCAGCATGAAGAGAGCAAAAGGAAGAGGCATAGAGGCCAAGAATGAGAAGGGAGCCCCTCCACCGGTGGCTGCACCCGACAAAGCATATTCCAGACCCGAGGCCAAAACCAGAAGCAGATATAAAGTAAGCCAGTTATGCTTAAGAAGGCTCTCTTCCTTGGAGCGAATCCAATAGCCCATCGCTAAGAATGGTACAGCACGAGTGAGGAAGTTGAACTGGAAGATAGAGACCATTGATTCATGGAAAACAAAGTACTTTATCAAGGTCCAAGCAGTCCAGAGCACAGGCAGAATCATCAGTATCGAAACATGGCGTCCCTTAAAGATCTTCACATACCCCCACAAGAACAGGAGCCCATAGAGCAAGGCATTCATATACCAGAGAGGACCTGTCGTAAAGTGAACAAATCCTAGGACAATCCACCGGAAGTAAACCCAGTAGATCTTGAAGATCGACTCCAGAGGGAATGGCGCTATGAGGTAATAAATGACCTGTAGAAGAATAATGATCGGGATGATCTTCTTTATTGACTTGCGTACCCGACTTGAGAACTTCCCAAAATCGCTACTATAGAGGAAGTATCCTGTGATGGCGAAGAAGAGATCCACATAGAGCCCAGGAATCTGCAGCCAGGGGACTGCTCCAAGTGGGCAGTGCCATGAAACTACGCTAAAGGCCAATATAGCCTTCAATACATGCAGAGAAGAGATGGAGGACTTTGAGGGAGCGAGAGGACTTGTAGCGCTCCGCTCAAGAATATCATTTGCCATAATATCTATAGTAAAAAGTGAGAGCTATCGACGGGAGGGGGTGCAGATACCGCAACTACCACCGCCCTTGGCGCAATGCTTGCAGTAACGGCAGTTCTTGCAGGCGGTGCAATACTTCTTACCCGTGCAGCGACCGCCTTCGGTAGCATGCGAAGAGGTGCAGGAGAGAGACGAAGCAGCAAGGAGGGAGAAGGTGAATAGAGAGAGGAGTAATCGACGCTTCATAAAGTGGAATAGAGCTAAGCAATATAGCCCCAGGAGGCGGAGCTATAGTGTGGGGAGAGGAAAGCTATACTGATCGCTGGGCATTCCTATATAGGAACGAGCGTGAACCAGTACTGCTCCGATTACGAACCAATAGTGGTCCGACGACGAAGCTATATAGCTTCATACCGCTATGCAGTAGTGCTCTGAGCACCACACGCGTGGTGATGCCACAGAGATGCGGAATGAGCGCTGAGGGAAAAGTGAAGAAGGAGACTATACCACGGGATGGTGGTACAGTCTCCTTCCTTAGGGTTGGATAGCTAAGTGCTTACCAGCTGGCCTTCTTCACCCCAGGGATGAGACCGGCAGAAGCCATCTCACGGAACTGGATACGAGAGATGCCGAACTGGCGCATATAGCCCTTGGGACGACCCGTCATACTGCAGCGGTTGTGCAGACGTACGGGAGAAGCGTTCTTAGGCAGAGCCTGAAGTGCTTCGTAGTTCCCTTCGGCCTTGAGCTGAGCACGCTTGGCAGCATACTTAGCGACGAGCTTTGCACGCTTTACTTCGCGTGCCTTCATTGATTCCTTTGCCATAGTATTTAGTTGCCTTTCTTAGCGTTCTTGAATGGGAGGCCGAACTCCTTGAGGAGTGCGTAACCTTCTTCGTCAGTCTGAGCCGAGGTAACGAACGTGATGTTCATACCGAGGATCTTGGTGATGCCGTCGAGATTGATCTCAGGGAAGATGATCTGCTCGCTGATACCGAGGGTATAGTTACCACGGCCATCGAACTTGCTTTCGATCCCCTTGAAGTCACGGATACGGGGCAGCGCAATACGGATCAGACGCTCGAGGAACTCGTACATCTGCTCGCGGCGCAGGGTAACCATAACACCGATAGGCATCTTCTTACGAAGCTTGAAGTTAGAGATGTCCTTCTTCGAAACCGTAGCAACAGCCTTCTGACCGGTGATGGCAGAGAGTTCTGCGATCGCTACGTCGATGATCTTCTTATCAGCCGTAGCCATACCGAGGCCCTGGTTGATGACGATCTTCTTCAGGACGGGCACCTGCATGCGAGACTGATAACCGAACTGCTCGATGAGGGCGGGAACGATGCGTTCCTTATATTCGTTCTTAAGACTTGCAGTATTGCTCATTACTTAATCTCCTCTCCTGACTTTTTGGAATAACGTACGAGCTTCCCTTCGTCGTTGAGACGACGACCGATACGCGTAGCCTTACCCGTCTTAGGATCGACGAGGTTGAGCTTAGCGATATGGATAGGAGCTTCCTTCTTCTCGATCCCTCCCTGAGGGTTCTTTGCGCTGGGCTTAGCGTGCTTAGCGACGATGGCTACGCCTTCGACGATAGCGCGCTGCTTGTCTACGAGGACTTCAAGCACACGGCCCGTCTTCCCCTTATCTACACCGCTGAGGACGACGACCTGGTCGCCCTTCTTGATATGTAACTTACTCATTTCTTCTTTCGTCTTTAAGGGTTAGAGGACTTCAGGCGCGAGAGAAACGATCTTCATATTCACGGCACGCAGCTCACGAGCTACAGGGCCGAAGATACGGCTACCACGCATATCGCCAGCAGCATTGAGCAGGACGCAAGCGTTGTCATCGAAGCGGATGTAGGAGCCGTCGGGACGACGAACTTCCTTCTTCGTGCGGACGATGATTGCCTTCGATACGACACCCTTCTTCAGGTCAGAAGAGGGGATGACGCTCTTGACAGCAACGACGATGATATCACCGACAGAGGCATAGCGACGGCGCGTACCGCCGAGGACGCGGATACAGAGGGCTTCCTTTGCACCGCTATTGTCTGCTACTACGAGTCTTGATTCTTGCTGGATCATATACTACTTAGCTCTTTCGATAATATTGACTAATCTCCATCTCTTGGTACGGCTCAAAGGGCGAGTCTCCATGATACGGACCGTATCACCGATGTTGCACTCGTTCTTCTCGTCGTGAGCATGGTACTTCTTCGTCTTGTTGACGAACTTACCATAGATAGGGTGCTTTTCCTTCCACTTGACAGCGACCGTAATGGTCTTGTCCATCTTATTGGAAGAAACGACGCCTACACGTTCTTTTCTTAATCTTCTCTGTTCCATCGGGAGGACACATTAATTGTTGTTGAGTTCGCGCTCACGAAGGATGGTCTTCATCTGAGCGATCGTGCGGCGCATGCGGCGGATCTCAGCAGGGTTGTCTGCGGGGGTCACAGCATGGTCGATGCACTTCTTGTTGTAAGCTGCCTCTTCGGCTACTACACGCTCCTGTAGCTCAGGCGTAGTGAGCGCCTTGATCTCTGCTAATTTCATCTCTTCTATTACAGGTTAGTGTTAGACATATCGTAGTCGCGGCGGACGACGAACTTCGTCGTCACGGGGAGCTTCTGTGCAGCCAGGCGGAGAGCTTCCTTGGCGATCTCGAAGGATACCCCTTCGATTTCGAAGAGCATACGGCCTGGAGTTACGTTAGCCACGAAGCCTTCGGGCGAACCCTTACCCTTACCCATTCGGACGTCGGCAGGCTTCTTGGTGATAGGCTTATCGGGGAAGATACGTACCCATACCTGACCCTGACGCTGCATATAGCGAGTCACAGCGATACGAGCGGCCTCGATCTGACGACCGGTGATCCAGCGCGTACCCAGAGACTTGATCCCGAAAGAACCGAAGGCGAGCTGGTTGCCACGCTGGGCGTTACCCTTAGCGCGACCCTTCTGGACTCTTCTAAACTTAGTTTTCTTAGGTTGTAACATTGCTGTCTTCTGTTCTTATACGTTAGCGATTACCCCCACGTCTGCCACCACGAGCATCACGACGGCCATCACGACGTTCACGACCGCCTTCACGGCGACCACCATGTCCTGGCTGAGGGTTGGTGAACGAAGGAGCGAGGTCACGCTTGCCGTAGACTTCACCCTTGCAGATCCACACCTTGATACCAAGGATACCGACCTTCGTCAGAGCTTCAGCCTGAGCGTAGTCGATGTCTGCACGAAGCGTGTGCAGAGGCGTACGGCCTTCCTTGTACATCTCGGAGCGAGCGATTTCTGCACCATTCAGACGACCAGAGATCTGTACCTTGATCCCTTCTGCCCCACCACGCATAGCAGCGCCAATGGCACCCTTGACTGCGCGACGGTAAGCGATCTTCCCTTCGAGCTGACGAGCGATGTTGTCAGCGACAATCGCAGCATCGATATCTGGACGACGAACTTCAAAGATGTTGATCTGAACATCCTTGTTGGTAATCTTCTTGAGCTCTTCCTTGAGCGTGTCTACATCCTGACCGCCCTTACCGATCACGATACCGGGGCGAGCCGTGCAGATCGTGATAGTGACGTGCTTGAGAGCACGCTCGATGACGATACGAGAGACACTTGCCTTAGCCAGACGGACGCTCAGGTAGCGACGCAGACGGCTATCTTCAAGAAGCTTGTCACCGTACTTACGACCGCCATACCAGTTGGAATCCCATCCACGGATGTATCCCAAACGATTGCTTATAGGATTAATCTTTTGTCCCATCTGGTTTAGTTCTCTTTATTGGTTATTGAATCGACAAAGATCGTGACGTGGTTCGAACGCTTACGGATACGATAGCCACGACCCTGAGGGGCGGGGCGCATACGCTTGAGCGTAGCAGCACCATCGACGAAGATGCGGGAGATATAGAGCTCACCGTCTTCGGCCTTGCGTCCGTTCTTCTCTTCCCAGTTAGCGATAGCTGAGCGGAGGAGCTTCTCCACGCGAGCAGCGGCTTCCTTGTTAGAGAACTTGAGTACCCCAAGAGCACGACCTACTTCCATGCCACGCACGAGGTCAGCTACGAGACGCATCTTACGAGGCGACGTAGGGACATTGCGGAGCGCAGCGAAGTACGTAGACTTCAGGGCTTGCTTTCTTTCTTCGGCTGATATTTTCTTTCTTGCACCCATTGTTTCTTTTCTTACTTAAAGGTCTGAATTACTTCCAGCCGAATTACTTCTTCTTATTACCGCCGTGACCACGGAAGGTACGCGTGGGAGAGAACTCTCCGAGCTTGTGACCTACCATGTTTTCGGTGATGAAGACGGGGATGAACTTATTCCCGTTGTGTACGGCAATCGTATGACCGACGAAGTCAGGGCTGATCATCGAGGCGCGAGCCCAAGTCTTGATGACGACCTTCTTGCCGGATTCATTCATCGCCAAGACCTTCTTCTCGAGCTTCAGGTTGATATATGGACCTTTCTTTAATGAACGACTCATAATTCTTTTTGATTAATCAGTTACTTCTTACGTCTCTCGATGATGTACTTAGACGAGTGCTTCTTAGGAGCACGAGTCTTGAGACCCTTAGCGTAGAGACCCGTACGTGAGCGTGGGTGACCACCAGAAGCGCGGCCTTCACCACCACCCATTGGGTGATCGACAGGGTTCATGACGACACCACGGTTGTGAGGACGACGGCCGAGCCAGCGGCTGCGACCGGCCTTACCGGAGCGCTCGAGAGCGTGGTCGGAGTTGCCTACGGCACCGATGGTAGCCTTACAAGCGGAGAGGATACGGCGCGTCTCGCCCGAAGGCATCTTGATGACGGCGTAGAGACCTTCGCGAGAAGTAAGCTGAGCGAAGACGCCAGCAGAGCGGACCATCTTAGCGCCCTGACCTGGACGAAGCTCGATGTTGTGAATGATCGTACCGACAGGGATGTTAGCCAGTGGGAGGCTGTTCCCTACCTCAGGCGCAGCTTCTGCACCTGACATCACTTTCTGACCTACCTGCAGGCCGTTGGGAGCGAGGATATAAGCCTTCGCACCATCAGCGTAGTACAGCAGAGCGATGCGAGCCGTACGATTGGGATCGTACTCGATGCTCTTGACCGTAGCAGGGATACCGTCCTTATTTCTCTTGAAGTCGATGAGACGAAGCTTCTGCTTGTGACCACCACCGATGTAGCGCATGGTCATCTTACCGGTGTTGTTACGACCACCGGACTTCTTCTTACCTACGACAAGGGACTTCTCTGGTGCGCTGGCAGTGATGTTATCGAACGCACCAATAACCTTATGTCTTTGCCCCGGCGTTGTGGGCTTGAGTTTACGTATTGCCATTGTTGAACTTAGATGTTAGCGTAAAAGTCGATGGTCTGACCCTTCTCGAGTGTAACGACAGCCTTCTTAAACGCAGCGACCTTGCCGCGGATGAGTCCACTCTTCGTATAGCGAGCCTTGCGCTTACCGCTATAATTCACGGTGTTTACACTCTCGACCTTTACATTGTACAGCGCCTCGATGGCCTTCTTGATCTCGATCTTGTTGGCATCAGGAGAGACACGGAAGACGTAGCGTTCAGCAGTCTTCTCTGTCAGGGCAGTTGTCTTCTCGGTGATAACCGGCTTGATGATAATTCCCATGATTCGTTTCTCCTATTGATTATGCCTTAAACTGTTCGTTGATCACAGCAACAGCAGCCTCGGTGAGGATGAGCTTCTTGCAGTCGAGCACCGAGTAGGTGTTCAGCTGGAAGGCGTTCATCACGCGAGCCGTGCGGAGGTTGCGTGAAGAGAGGACGAGGTTGTCCGAGAGAGCTTCGACGACGAAGAGGGCCTTCTTGTCAGCGACCTGAAGCGCCTTCGACAGAGCGACGAAGTCCTTAGTCTTGGGGGCAGCGAGCTCGAAGTTTTCGACTACGACGATCTCCTGCTTCTGAGCCTTGTAGGTCAGAGCCGAGCGGCGAGCCAGAGCCTTTACCTTCTTGTTGAGCTTGAAGCCATAGTCACGTGGGGTAGGCCCGAAGACGCGACCACCACCGACGAGTACGGGAGAGTTGATATCCCCACGGCGAGCACCGCCACCGCCCTTCTGGCGGATGAGCTTGCGGGTACTACCCGAGATTTCGCTACGCTCCTTAGACTTGTGCGTACCCTGGCGCTGGTTGGCCAAAAATTGCTTTACGTCTAAGTAGATGGCGTGGTCGTTAGGCTCGATAGCGAAGATAGCATCATCGAGCGTGATCTTACGACCGGTATCTTCTCCCTTGATGTTATATACACTCAGTTCCATTTACTTTTCGATTACAACGATTGAACCTTTAGCACCTGGCACGCTACCCTTGAGGAGAAGGAGATTGTGCTCGGGCATTACCTTGATCACTTCGAGGTTCTGAACGGTTACACGCTCATTACCCGTCTGGCCCGCCATACGCGTACCCTTGAAGACCTTAGCAGGATACGAACATGCACCTACAGACCCGGGAGCACGAAGACGGTTGTGCTGACCGTGCGTAGCCTGACCGACACCGCCGAAGCCGTGACGCTTGACTACACCCTGGAATCCCTTACCCTTGGAGGTACCGACGACGTCGACGAATACCGTCCCTTCGAAGAAATTCACGTCGATCACATCACCCAGATTATACTGGCTGCAATCGAACCCCTTGAACTCGGCCAAGTGTCGCTTGGGAGCAACGCCAGCCTTCTGGAAGTGACCCTGAAGAGGCTTGGATGTGTGCTTTTCCTTAGCATCAACGAACCCAAGCTGAAGTGCTTCATAGCCATCCTTTTCCAGAGACTTGATCTGCGTCACCACGCAAGGACCTACTTCAATAACAGTGCATGGGATGTTCTTCCCCTCGGCACTGAACACGGATGTCATTCCGATTTTCTTTCCTAATAAACCTGGCATTTCAGTTTCGTATTAATAATCACACCTTGATTTCTACTTCTACACCACTGGGGAGCTCGAGCTTCATGAGAGCATCGATCGTCTCAGCCGTGGAGTTGTAGATGTCGATGAGTCGCTTGTAGGAGCTAAGCTCGAACTGCTCGCGGCTCTTCTTGTTGACGAAGGTCGAGCGGTTCACCGTGAAGATACGCTTGTGCGTGGGCAGGGGAATTGGTCCGCTGACTACAGCACCAGAGGCCTTGACGGTCTTGACGATCTTCTCTGCCGACTTGTCGAGCAGGGTGTGATCGTACGACTTCAACTTAATTCTAATCTTTTGGCTCATATCTCTGTTATAGTACTATTTACTTGATGAGATCTACACGGCCGCCTACTTCCTCGAGGACCTGGCGAGCGATAGAAGAGGATACTGCTTCGTAGTGAGAGAAGGTCATCGACGAGGTAGCACGACCGGAAGTGATCGTACGGAGGCTCGTCACGTAACCGAACATCTCTGCCAGAGGTACCTTAGCCTTCACGAGGCGTGCACCCGAAGGAGTGGTGTCCATACCTTCTACCTGACCGCGACGCTTGTTGAGGTCACCGATCACGTCACCCATGTTTTCTTCAGGCGTATCGACTTCGAGTCTCATGATAGGCTCGAGGAGAACGGGACCTGCCTGAGCAGAAGCGTTCTTGAATGCCTGGATAGCACAGATCTCGAAGGAGAGCTGGTCAGAGTCCACGGGGTGGAACGAACCGTCGAGGAGCGTTACCTTCAGCTTATCCAGCGCATAGCCTGCGAGGACACCGTTGGTCATAGCCTTCTGGAAGCCCTTCTGTACAGAGGGGATGAATTCCTTAGGCACGTTACCGCCCTTGACTTCGTCTACGAACTGCAGATCGCCTTCGAAGCCTTCGTCGGCGGGCTCTACACGGACGATGATGTCAGCGAACTTACCGCGACCACCCGTCTGCTTCTTGTAGACTTCACGGAGCTCAACGGGCTTCGTGATAGCTTCCTTATAAGATACCTGGGGCTTACCCTGGTTAGCTTCGACCTTGAATTCGCGCTTCAGACGGTCGATAATGATCTCCAGGTGGAGCTCACCCATACCGCTGATGACGGTCTGACCGGTCTCTTCGTTGGTCTGCACACGGAAGGGGGGATCTTCTTCGGCGAGCTTAGCCAGACCGACCCCCATCTTATCCATATCCTTCTGCGTCTTAGGCTCGACAGCGATACCGATAACGGGCTCGGGGAAGTCGATAGACTCGAGGATGATAGGAGCATCTTCGGAGCAGAGCGTGTCACCCGTACGGATATCCTTGAAGCCTACACCAGCACCGATGTCACCGCAGCCGATGACTTCCATGGGGTTCTGCTTGTTGGAGTGCATCTGGAAGAGGCGTGAGATACGCTCCTTCTTGCCCGAGCGGGAGTTGTAGACGTAGGAGCCTGCAGGCAGCTCACCAGCATATACGCGGAAGAAGCAGAGGCGACCTACATAGGGGTCCGTAGCGATCTTGAACGCCAGAGCCGTCAGAGGCGAGCTGGGGTCTACCTTACGGATGATTTCCTTTTCAGGATCATCGGGGTCGGTACCGATGACTTCGGGGGTATCCATAGGGCTGGGCAGGTAAGCTGCGACAGCATCGAGGAGGGTCTGGACACCCTTGTTCTTGAATGAAGAACCGCAGAGCATGGGGTTGATCTTCATCGCGAGCGTACCCTTACGCAGGGCAGCGCGGATCTCGTCTTCGGTGATCGTAGAGGGATCGTCGAAGTACTTCTCCATGAGGACGTCATCGCAGTCAGCGAGCGTCTCGAGCATCTTATCACGCCATTCTTCGGCTTCAGCCTGCAGTTCAGCAGGGATGTCGATCGTGTCGTAGTGAGCACCCATCGTCTCGTCATCCCATACAAGAGCCTTCATCGTGACGAGGTCAACGACACCGCGGAAAGTTTCTTCCTGACCGACGGGGATCTGAATGGGGCAAGGGGTAGCACCGAGGACGGCCTTGATCTGACGTACTACTTCAAAGAAGTTAGCACCGGAGCGGTCCATCTTGTTGACGTAGCACACACGGGGTACGCGGTACTTGTCAGCCTGACGCCATACGGTCTCACTCTGGGGCTGTACACCACCGACAGCACAGAACGTAGCGACAGCACCATCGAGGATACGGAGCGAGCGCTCTACTTCGACGGTGAAGTCAACGTGCCCTGGGGTGTCGATGAGGTTGATCTTGTACTTGGTGTTGTCGTAGTTCCAGAAGGTAGTCGTAGCAGCAGAGGTAATCGTGATACCACGCTCCTGCTCCTGCTCCATCCAGTCCATCGTAGCACCACCATCGTGTACTTCACCGATCTTGTGGGTCAGACCCGTATAAAAGAGGATACGCTCAGACGTAGTCGTCTTACCAGCATCGATGTGGGCCATGATGCCGATATTTCTCGTGAGCTCTAAGTGTTTGTTGTCAGCCATTGTCTTTTGCTATTCTTAGAATCGGAAGTGAGCAAATGCGCGGTTGGCTTCTGCCATACGGTGCATATCTTCCTTGCGCTTGAAGGCAGCACCTTGGCTATTGAATGCATCCACGATCTCTGCAGCAAGCTTATCTGCCATGGTCTTACCACCACGCTTGCGAGCAAAGAGGATGAGATTCTTCATGGAGATAGATTCCTTACGCTCGGCGCGGATTTCGGTAGGCACCTGGAAGGTAGCACCACCGATACGGCGGCTCTTGACTTCTACCTGAGGAGTGATGTTGTCGAGGGCAGCCTTCCAGATCTCCAGGGCAGACTTATCTTCCTGCTGGATCTTCTTGCCTACAATCTCGAGTGCGGTGTAGAAGATATCGAAGGCGATGCTCTTCTTACCGTCGTACATCAGGTGATTAACAAACTTCGTCACCTTAACGTCACCAAATACGGGATCAGGGAGTACCTGTCTCTTTTTGGGTTTAGCTTTTCTCATTGCTTAATGTAAATTGCGTTTCTGTCGATTGGTTGTGCTGTGATCTTACTTCAACGCTCCCGCTGGAGCATTTACTCAACCTTGATAGCCTATCCAACGAACTCAAGAAACTTGGTTCTATTGACTCTTAGCTTGGCGGCCCTATACATTATATATATGTGGCGGGCTCGCCAGGTGAGAGCTGCACGAGCTCTCGGGGGTTAGGATTTTTCGCCGGAGGGAGAATTACTTCTTACCCTTTGCTGGAGCAGCTGCCTGACCGGGCTTAGGACGCTTAGCACCATACTTGGAGCGACGCTGCAGACGGCCATTGACACCAGCTGTATCGAGCGAGCCACGTACGATGTGATAGCGGACCCCTGGGAGGTCCTTTACACGACCACCACGTACCAGCACGATGCTGTGCTCCTGCAGGTTGTGACCTTCACCTGGGATGTAGGCATTGACTTCCTTACCATTCGTCAGGCGGACACGAGCGACCTTACGCATCGCAGAGTTTGGCTTCTTAGGGGTCGTCGTGTACACACGCACACAGACGCCTCGGCGTTGGGGGCAGGAGTCCAGAGCAGGGCTCTTACCCTTCTCGACGAGTGACTCACGTCCCTTTCTAACCAATTGTTGAATAGTTGGCATTTCGTTTCTACTTATGTTTGAATAACTTATCTACTCTTTAGTAGTCGCAGTACACACCACAGGCATATACCACGGGTGCACAAAGGTACACATAATCTGCGAATATACAATACTATACAATTGATTTTGTGGAGGAAGCCCGTAGAGATATGCAGCTATAGCTTGAGTAGAAAAGGCCGAGGGACCTCAGGCAAATTCACCTGAAGTCCCTCGGCAGGGAATGCGAAGACCAGCGGAGGCCTTCAGCTATGATTAAGCTTGTGCTTAGCGGAGCGTACCGTCCTGAGCAGCCTTCACCATCGCCTTGCTGGGGAGGATGTAGACCTCGACACGGCGGTTTTCGCGACGACCAGCAGCGGTAGAGTTGTCAGCGACAGGCTCGTAGCTACCCTTACCCTCGACCTTCATACGCGAAGAAGAGACACCCTGACCAGCGAGGAAAGAGCGGACGCTTGCAGCGCGGTTGTAAGAGAGAGGGTTGTTCACGCGGTCCGTACCCGTGTTGTCGGTGTGACCGATGATCATCAGATCCGTATCGCTGTGCTGAGAGAGGTTAGCAGCGAACTTACGCAGGGTAGCCTGTGACGTAGAGCTCAGCGTAGCCGAACCCGTAGCGAAGAGGATACCGCTATCGAAGGTGACGCGGATAGCCTGACCGTCGTTGACGGACTCGATCTTAGCGTCCTTGACTTCGCGCTCCAGTTCCTTCTTCTGCTTGTCCATCTTCTTACCGATGAGCGTACCAGCCGTACCACCTACGACACCACCGATGACAGCACCGACAGCAGTATTACCAAGTACGCGACCGATACCAGCACCGATAGCACCACCACCAGCGGCACCGATACCAGCACCCTTGACTGCATTGCTTGCACCACAGCTTGAGAGGACGAGTGCGCCAGCCAGGAAGGCTGCCGCGAGAGATTGCTTCTTCATAATTATATACTACTTATAATTTAAAATCTGTTTCGCTGACCGACACCTAAGCTCTTAGTCCTGAGCGGCGCGGGCATTGAAATACTTCATAAACTGAATTCGCTCAAAAAGACTTGGGTCAGCTACAGCTCCGTAGCTCAGACGACCACGCAGCTCCGAGAGGCTCTGATAGCCGTGCTCGAGCATCCAGTGGCGAAGACCCTTCAGCGCCTCTGCGATAGCAGTGGCACCCTGCTTATAGACCGCCGTACACATCTGCGCCGTATCGGCACCTGCCAGCAGCACCTTCGTCAGCTCCTCCCACGTGTAGATCCCCGTCGAAGCAGAGATACCCACGTTAGGGACGCAGCCACGGATCACACCCGCGAAGCGGAGCGTCTCGGTGAAGTCACCCTCGTGAGAGAAGACCTCACCGCCGATGAGCTGCTCGCGATTCAGGTCGATGTCGATCTGGTAGGAGCGATTGAAGAGCGTCACAGCGGCAGCACCTGCAGCACGGAGCTTATCGACGAGCATCGGCAGGTTCGTGTGGTAGCGCGAGAGCTTCACGATGATTGGAAGCCCCTTGCCAGCGAGTGCCGTGACGATGGAGACGTAGTAGGCTTCGACAGCCGTGGGGTCAGCGAAGAGCTCCGTCTCGAGGCGCATCACATTGACCTCCAGGGCATCTGCCCCTGCATCACGCAGACGCTCTGCAAATTCGACCCAGCTACCCGCCTCGGTGCAGTTAATACTGGCGATGACCGGCACAGTGAGCTTAGCCTTCGCCTCGCGCACGATACGTATATAGTCCTCGATAGCTTCGCTCCGCACATAGGAGGAGATATAGTCGTTAGCCTCGGGGTAGTCATTCTTAGCGACGAGGTGCCCTGTCTGCATCAAGATCTGCTCTTCGAAGAGCGACTTGAGGATGACAGCACCCACGCCAGCCTCTACCAAGGCGCACGTACGATCCACGTTGCGGGTAAGCCCAGAGCTCCCGAGAATGAGAGGGCTCTGCAGTGTGAGCCCAGCAAACGAAGTGCTTAAATCGACCATCATAGCAAGTCCGAATTGTGAACAAATATGAACATAGCGTCCAAGCAAAGGTAAGATTATTTCACAAATAAGCGTATACCTTCGTCATATCGGCAGTACTTTCTCCAAAAATCGCGTGCCACAAGCTCCAGTAAAACGCACCACTTCCCCACCTTCGTACCCACCGGAGAAACTATATTCCCCACGAAGCACCGATATACACACTATAATAAGGTACTACTCCCTCTCCGAGCTATACGACTCCTCACACTATGAGGAGAACCCCACTCCACCACCGCTTATCCACGAAAGCAATACAAGAATAACTCCAGAGCTGCACAGAGAAAAATCCCGAGGCCGTAGAGCAAAACCTTCGTCCACGCACGTAGTCTTTAGATCCAGGCACGTAGATTTTAAGAGCCTCGTACGTGGATTTTAGAGCCACGCACGTAGACTTATTAAAATCCATACTCCTTCGTCAGTCATTTCTTTAGATAAACGCAAGTTTTCTCGCACGCGGCAAAAATGCTTCTTCTATAGAATGCCCCCAGAGAGAGCCATAAGATTAAACCTTATTCAAATAAAACACACTAACCCATATAGAGCGATCATTCAAGAGTTTATAGCGCTGTTACACACCCCCTCCTCCCGAGGCAAAAATCCCCGCTCTATGGGTCGACGGGAGGATCACTATGAGAATTATAGGAAATACATTCGCAAAATCAGCGAAATAAAGTCGCTTAAAAAGCGAACATATTGCTGAGAGCTATGTTATTATTTCGGAGGAAAATGGTAACTTCGCACATTAACTCGTTTCATTTTTTAAATTATATAAATTACTATGGCGTCAAAAGAAAAAAATCCACACCTCACCCGCATCGGGATATTCTACGACGGCAACTATTTTTGGCACGTCAGTACCTTCTATTATCAGTTCCACGAACGAAAAAGCCGCCTGAGCGTCGGGGGCCTACACCGCTTCCTGAAGTATCAGATCGCCCAACTCGAGGGGACTTCTCCCGAGCTGTGCAAGATCGTAGACGCGCATTACTTCCGTGGACGTCTGTCAGCAGCCGAGGCCGCGAAGGCTTCGGGCGATGTACTCTTCTATGAGCGCCTCTTTGACGATGTCCTGAATTCGGAGGGTGTGATGATGCACCACCTGCCCCTCTCTCGCACGGGCAAGGGCAATAAGAAGAAGGAGAAGGGCGTCGATGTACTCTTTGCTCTGGAGGCTTACGAACGTGCATTGCAGAATCAGTTTGACGTCGTCGTACTCATCGCTGCCGATGGAGACTATATCCCCTTGGTACGCAAGCTCCACGCCCTCGGTACCCGTGTGATGGTCCTCGGTTGGGATCTCGAGCACGAAGGTGACGGCCGCCGAGACAACACGACGACCTACACGTCATACGAGCTCCTCGAGGAAGCGACCTACCCCGTGATGATGAATGAGCTGATCGATAGCCGCGCCTTCCGTAGCGACCCCATCGTCAATGGCCTCTTTGTCAACAAGGGCCCGAGCGAGGAGCGCAGTCGTGAGGTCAAGGGGCGCCCCTACCAAGCCCCACAGGCTCGTACACGCCCCATTGATCCTGCCACGGTAAAGAGCGCCGAGGAGCCCACAGCCCTCGTGAAGGCAGAGGCTGATGCCCCTGCTGCCGAGGCCACCGAGACCGTACGACTCGCCACAGGCCCCGAGCCCGAGATCACACTGAGCGTACAAGACTCCCTGGAGACACCCGAGGTGAAGGTCATCGGTCATATCGACCTGCCCGAGCACAAGCCCGCCCTCGTCCTCGGCGAAGAGCTCCATGACGGACTCGTCCGTGGGCAGATCAACGCCCTCAAGGCTGGCTTTGGCTTCATCGACGTCGGTGCGAAGGAGAACGCCTTCTTCCACTACAAGAGCCTCAACGGCATCAACTTCAACGACCTCCTCGTCGGGGATATCGTCGAGGCACGCCTTGGCCGCAGCGAGAAGGACCAGCTCGTCGCCTCGGATGTAGCCCTCATCGAAGAGTAGTCGTAGCGCACAGCTCCGCCATTCCTAAAATATTTAAGCATCGCTCCACGGTAGGATCCCCTGACGTGGAGCGATGCTTTTTACCTTTACCCCGCGATGCACACACCCCTTACCCCGCTCACAGCGTGCATATTAAGTACATAGTATGCGCGCGCACGGGTGTAGTCTCGTTTGCACTTTTGTCCGTGATTACATACATTTGTTTCAGTGAATAGAATGGCTCGGAAGCCACACTCCCTGCGCCTTATGCAGATGCACGCGACAGGGGGAGCCACCGAGGAATTTGGGTCGATAACTACGACCCCTCACCCATCAAGACTTCACCACATGAACGGAACTATTAATGGGACGGAGCAGCGCCCGGGGATCGTCACAGCTATATCCCCCGACATCGTGACCGTCCAGATCCAGCAGCAGAGCGCCTGCAGCGGCTGCCACGCACGCAACCTGTGCGTGAGCTCGGAGCGCCGTGAGCATCTGCTCCAGCTGAAGACCTACGGACAGCACTTCTCTATCGGAGAGCAGGTCCTCGTCGTGGCCCGCCGGAGCGTAGGACGCCTGGCAGTCCTCCTGGCCTTCGTCCTGCCCCTCCTCCTCCTCGTCCTTACACTGAGTATCGCACAGACGCTCCTCGCCCTCAGCGAGGCTACGGCTGTGCTTGTCGCTATCATCCTACTCAGCCTCTACTATCTCGTGCTCTACACCCAGCGCCGTCACCTCGAGGGGCGCCTCGTCCTCATGGTAGAGCCCGTCACCCCGCACCACGAATAGCACCCTACCCCTATGTATATCACTATCATCGTCCTGACCCTCATCGGTGTGATCGGCGCCGGCTTGCTGTACGTCGTATCACGCAAGTTCGAGGTCAAGGAAGACCCCCGCATCGCGGAGGTCGCTGAAGTCCTCCCCCAGGCTAACTGCGGGGGCTGCGGCTTCCCTGGATGCGCCGCCTTCGCTGGCGCCTGCTGTAAGAGTGAGACCCTCGAAGGGCTCTTCTGCCCCGTCGGCGGTACCCCCGTCATGGAGAAGGTCGGCGGCATCCTCGGTGTCGCCGCCCAGAAGCAGGATCCGCTGGTCGCTGTCGTACGCTGTAATGGTACCTGCGACGCGCGCCCACGTACCAATATCTATGACGGTGCCAGCAGCTGTACCATCGCTGCCGCGCTCTACAAGGGCGACACCGACTGTAGCTGGGGCTGTCTGGGCCTGGCGGACTGCGTCCACTCGTGTAACTTCGACGCCATGTACATGGACCCCGAGACGCGCCTGCCGGTCATCCTCGAGGACAAGTGCGTAGCCTGTGGTGCCTGCGTCAAGGCCTGCCCGAAGTACATCATCGAGCTGCGTAAGAAGGGGCCCAAGAGCCGCCGCATCTTCGTCAGCTGCGTCAATAAGGATAAGGGTGGGGTCGCTAAGAAGGCCTGCGGCAATGCCTGTATCGGCTGCTCGCTCTGCTTCAAGGAGTGTAAGTTCGAGGCCATCACCATAGCCGACAACCTCTCCTACATCGACCACACCAAGTGCCGCCTCTGCCGTAAGTGCGTCTCCGTCTGCCCGACGAACGCTATCCATGAGATCGGTTTCCCCCCTCCCAAGCCTAAGGAAGAGGCTCCAAAGAAGGAGGCCGAATCCCCCACACCTACTCCGGCGCCTGCAGCTCCTACGCCTACAGAGACCCCCACTCCCGCCCAATCGTAGACCTCAGCCATACACGTTTATGCTTCGCACATTTCGACTCGGGGGGATTCACCCACCCGAAAACAAGCTCTCAGCTAAGCGCCCCATCGAGGAGCTCCCACTGCCTCGTGAGGTCATCATACCCATCGGCCAGCACATCGGCGCACCTGCCACCCCGACCGTCCAGAAGGGCGACCTCGTCAAGGTAGGCACTGTCATCGCCAAGACGTCTGGCTTCGTATCGGCCAACATCCACTCCTCTGTCACAGGCAAGGTCACGAAGATCGACAGCTTCTTCGATGCGGGCGGCTACAAGCGCCCCGCCATCGTCATCGCCGTCACACAGGGCGAAGAGGAGCAGTGGGAAGAGGGCATCGACCGCTCCACGACCCTCGTCAAGGAGTGCACCCTCGAGCCCAAGGAGATCATCGACCGCATCAGCGCCGCAGGTATCGTAGGCCTCGGCGGTGCGACCTTCCCCACGCACGTCAAGCTCTCTCCTCCCCCAGGAGCAAAGGCTGAGGTCCTCATCATCAATGCCGTCGAGTGTGAGCCTTACCTCACCAGCGACCACGCCCTGATGATGAGCAAGTCCGACGAGATCCTCGTCGGTGTCGAGATCCTCAAGCGCGCCCTCGGCGTGAGCCGTGCCGTCATCGGCGTGGAGAACAATAAAAAGGACGCCATCCTCCGCCTCTCACAGATCGCTATGGACTACCCTGGCACCGAGGTCATGCCCCTCAAGGTGCAGTACCCTCAGGGCGGTGAGAAGCAGCTCATCGACGCTGTCCTGCGCAAGCAGGTCAAGAGCGGCGCCCTGCCGATCTCCGCTGGTGCTGTCGTACAGAATGTAGGTACCGTCTTCGCTGTCTACGAAGCCGTACAGAAGAATAAGCCCCTCGTCGAGCGTATCACTACCGTCACGGGTAAGCACCTCGAGACCCCCTCGAACTACCGCGCCCGTATCGGTACGCCTATCGGCCACCTCATCACCGCCTCAGGCGGTCTGCCCGAGGACACGGGTAAGATCATCGGTGGTGGCCCGATGATGGGTAAGGCACTTCTCTCCACAGACATCCCTGTGACTAAGGGCACCTCGGGCATCCTCATCCTCCCCCGTGAGGAGTCGACCCGCCGCCCCATGCGCAACTGTATCCGCTGCGCTAAGTGCGTCACCGTCTGCCCTATGGGGCTAAACCCCGCCTTCCTTATGCGCGACGTCCAGTATGCAGACTGGGATGCTACTGAGAAGGGCTACATCGTCGACTGCATCGAGTGTGGATCGTGCAGCTACACCTGCCCTGCCAACCGCCCCCTGCTCGACTACATCCGCACCGGCAAGCAGAAGGTATCCGCCATCATCCGTGCACGCAAAAGCTAACCCTGCCCTATGGATCGCCTCATTATATCCCCTTCCCCCCACATCCACAGCGGTGACAGCGTCGAGCGCAACATGTACGCTGTGCTCATCGCACTCGCTCCAGCGTGCCTCGTCTCACTGGTGACCTTCGGCCTCGGCGCCTTCATCGTGCTCGCCGTGAGCGTGCTGGCCTGCGTCCTCACCGAATGGGTCATCACGAAGTACCTCTACAAGCAGCCCTCCACCATCGGTGACGGCTCGGCCATCCTCACAGGGCTTCTCCTCGGGATGAACCTCCCCTCGAGTCTCCCCTGGTGGATCATCGTCATCGGTGCCATCGTCGCTATCGGCGTAGGTAAGATGAGCTTCGGTGGGCTCGGTGGGAACATCTTCAACCCCGCACTCGTAGGCCGTGTCTTCCTCCTCATCGCCTATCCCGCACAGATGACGCTGTGGCCCAAGGCTGGGCAGTACCTCAGCTATACCGACGCCGTCACGAGCGCCACGCCTCTGGGCATCGCCAAGGGCATACAGGCTGGCACACCTGGCATGAGCTGGGATCAGATACCTGCGACCTCTGACCTGCTCTTCGGCATCCACGGAGGTAGCCTCGGCGAAGTCAGTGCGCTGGCGCTGCTCCTCGGTCTCGGCTTCCTGCTCTACCGCCGCGTCATCACTTGGCATATCCCCGTGTCGATCCTCGCTACGGCGTTCGTCTTCGGCGGGATCATGCACCTCGTCAACCCCGCTCTCTACCCCGCACCGCTCTTCCAGCTCCTCACGGGGGGGATGATGCTCGGGGCGATCTTCATGGCTACGGACTACGTGACCAGCCCCATGAGCGCCCGCGGTCAGCTACTCTATGGCGCACTCATCGGGCTCCTGACGATCCTCATCCGACTCTTCGGTAGCTATCCCGAGGGGATGTCTTTCGCCATCCTCATCATGAATAGCTTCACTCCTCTGATCAATATGTATATCCGTCCGAAGCACTTCGGCGGGCGCTAATGCTATGAAGAAGCTCAGTTCGACACTCCCCAATATGCTCCTCTCGCTCGGGGGCATCTGCGTCCTGGTCTCTGGGATCCTCGCCGTAGTCAACAAGGTCACGACCGCGCCTATCGCCGAGGCAGAGATGCGGGCGAAGGTCGAGGCAATACGTGCCGTAGCACCTGCCTTCGATAACAATCCCTTCGCTGAGAAGCTCATGGTCCTGCCCGAAGGCGAGACCGACAGCCTCACCGTCTACCCCGCGAAGAAGGGTAGCGCACTCGTCGGCTTCGCTATCGAGAGCTACACGCAGAAGGGCTTCAGCGGCCTCATCCGCGTGATGGTCGGCTTCGATGCCGAGGGGCGCCTCGTAGACTTCTCCGTCCTCCAGCACTCCGAGAGCCCAGGCCTCGGCTCGCGTATCCCCGAGTGGTACCACGAGAAGAGCGAGACGGGCGGCATACGTGACGTGCGTGGCCTCGATATGAAGGCCTCGGCTCCGCTCACCGTCTCGAAGGACGGCGGGAAGGTAGACGCCATCACCGCTGCCACCATCAGTAGCCGCGCCTTCCTCGACGCTGTAAACCGCGCTTGGCGCACCTTCTCCTCCCTCGAAGGCACCGCCACAGCACCCGCTACGAACTCTCAAGAATAGTCCCTCCTATGAAACCACTCGATATCATTCGCAACGGAATCGCGACGGAGAACCCGACCTTCGTACTCCTCCTGGGGATGTGCCCCACGCTGGCGACCACGACCTCCGCGCTCAACGGGCTGGCGATGGGTCTGGCCACGATGTTCGTGCTCATCTGCTCCAATACCGCTATCTCGCTCATCAAGCACCTCGTCCCCGACGCCGTGCGCATCCCGAGCTTCATCGTCGTCATCGCTGGCTTCGTGACCATCGTGCAGATGCTTATGCAGGCCTTCGTCCCCTCGCTCTACGCTTCCCTCGGCCTCTTCATCCCGCTGATCGTGGTGAACTGTATCGTCCTCGGGCGTGCCGAAGCCGTAGCTGCTAAGCAGGGCGTACTCCACAGCGCACTCGACGGCGTGGGTATTGGCCTCGGCTTCACCCTCTCGCTGACGCTGCTGGGCTTCGTCCGTGAGTTCCTCGGTAGCGGCTCTATCTTCACCCTCCAAGTCCTGCCCAAGCAGTACGGCGCCCTGCTCTTCGTCCTCGCTCCTGGGGCGTTCCTCGTCTTGGGTTATCTCATTGCTCTGAAGAATAAGCTGAGCGCAAAGAAGTAAATCTCATGACTCACTATCTCCTCCTCTTCGTTGCGGCGGTATTCGTCAACAATGTCGTCCTCTCGCAGTTCCTCGGTATCTGTCCCTTCCTCGGCGTCTCGAAGAAGGTAGACACGGCTATCGGCATGGGCGCTGCCGTGACCTTCGTCCTCGCGCTCTCGACGATGTGCACCTTCCTCCTGCAGAAGTTCGTCCTCGAGCCCTTCGACATGGTCTATATGCAGACCATCTCCTTCATCCTCGTCATCGCGGCCCTCGTGCAGATGGTCGAGATCATCCTGAAGAAGGTGTCCCCTGCACTCTACCAAGCCCTCGGCGTCTTCCTCCCGCTCATCACGACGAACTGCTGCGTCCTCGGGGTCGCCATCCTCGTCATCCAGAAGGAATACACGCTGCTGGAGAGTGTCGTCTACGCGATCTCCATCGCTATCGGCTTCACGCTCGCCCTCGTGGTCTTCGCTGGCATCCGCGAGCAACTCTCTCGCACCGAGCTCCCCGCCTCGATGAAGGGCATTCCCATCGCCCTCATCTCCGCTGGTATCCTCGCTATGGCCTTCATGGGCTTCAGCGGCATGGTGAAGATGTAAGGCAATATAGTCCATTATAAAGAAACTCCCAGTTCTCAATGAGAACTGGGAGTTTCTTTATATGCAGAGATACCTTAATGCTATCCCTATATCGCTTTAACAGCTCCATTATTTATAGAAAGATAGGCCCCATTAAGATTCTACAATTGGCTAGCGACAGAGATAAGCCACTTCAGGATAACGAACCATTTGAAATTGGAATCCCGCTACAATCTTATGAACTGCATTAGGCTTGCCTCCGGGCCGAGCAAAGCTTTGCATATTTTGCGTTGCCTTATTCTGCCTCAAAGGTCGAATTTCTCTCCAACCAAAGAAGGCCTTTTTGTATTTATAACTGTCAAAATAGATGTCCTTACCAAGACACCATTGAATTGAATCACAACACTGGTTATAGGCTTTACTGTATTTGGTTGTGGTATCTCCTTCTTTCGGGATAAATGGCTCAACGGAGCTTTCCTGAGCACGTGTAAGTTCACAGAATACAATGTACTCATCACCTACTTGAGGAGTCACAACGAAATCACAACGTCTTCCATCTTGAATTTTAAGATCCTCCAGGAGGAGGTCAAAAGATAGAACCTCAGCATTACTGGTGCTATTAGCTTGGCTTAGTTTGATATCCCCATTTGATCCGGTGCATAAACATTGGCTGAGGTTAGCCACTGTGCAACCTTTCTTATCACGTAGGGCAAAAGTACTTCTATTTGTAGTCAAGATATAAGACCTTGTATTTCTACACCCATGATGCTCGCGGTTAATCCAAGCTTGTAGGTCTGTGCTGAAGTTACTCATGCTCCTCTATCGTTACGTAATCGTTATAGATATCTCCGTGAGAGCCATCAACTGTTCCCTCTTCTGTGTCTTCATTCTCTCCGACATGATCTCCAAGACTCACATACTCATTGTAGATTTCTTCCATAGCTTCTGTTAGAGGGAAAGTGTCAACGACTCTCTCGTGCGTATCTTCATCCTCTCCGATAAGAGAAATAGCTTTGCCATCCACTAATAGGTAGACAGCAAAGTCTTCCTCTTTCAATCCAATCTTACCTAATCGGCTCTTACGCAGTAGCACATTGATGTAGTTGGCTATGTAGGGGCTGTGCGTAGCGATCATTAGGGACATCTCTCGGTCAGCTTTTTTGTTGACAAATGCTTCTTCAACGGCGAGGTTAAGCAGAGCACACTGTGCTGTAGGGAAGAGATTAAGTTCGGGCTCTTCGATATAGAGGTGCACGTGAAGCGGTAGCTCCATAAGCTCCATGGTTGGCTGGAATTCGATCAGTCGATCACTATCAAAGAGGTATGACAGAATGGATCGACGAAGAGCTCCAGCAAAAGAAAAACCTTGAGCGAAGTACTGGAGTAGTGAGACAATCGGTGTAGATGTCTGTATCCCAGATGAAGCATATTTCAACTCAATTTCAGGTGCCTCATTTTCGGAGCTATTAGAGACAAGGTAGCGCATCCGGTTGTTACCAGCCTTTTTTGCTGTTAGTCGGAATCCTAGGTGTTTTAGATCTAGATTAGGGGTGACATTGAGCGCATCCTGTAAGTCTGCGAGGGTATCGTTGAAATAAAACCCAAGGTCATTTCGACCCGTTGATCGCCCAGATAAGAATACAGGCATTGCTCCACGTTCCTCGACGACATAGGCCTCCTTAAAGAAGCGTAAATGCTTGTTCTCAATACGGAACTTGTTTTGAAGCTTCCCCCCCTTATATCTGATAGTGTAGTGTGCCCCGCTATGGTAAGCTATATACTCAATCTCCGAGTTTTTCGAAATAACAGTCTTTAGACCATCCTTTAGGAGGTTCTTGAATCCTAAGTTGAATGGAGAACGACTAATCGCCGAGTTAAGTAGATAGGAGCGGATATTCTCCATCTTGTAGATATAGCGCATCAGGGCAAGAACTTTCATTAGGGTGCTCTTGCCTGTTGCCGAGGCTCCGATCAATACGGTCAGCGGACGGATATCGTCTATGCGTAGCTCTCGGATTGGGCCGACGTTCCTGATGTATATGGACTCTTTGAAGGACATTCTGGAGGTGAAATTGGAGGTTTCTTCAGAGCAAAGGTAGTAAAAGGAATATACTTCTTCGAAGAGGATGCACAACGAGAATTTATTGAAGGTGCAGGCTTGATAGAATGCCCATCATTCAGTCTGGCTAGTGCATGTTCAGGGAGGGGTGAAAAAACGATCCACGGTAGGTCGCTGAAGAAACCTACTGTGGGTCGTCAATGCGACCTACAGTGGGTCGGTGAGACGACCTACAGTAGGTTTTTTCGAGGGCTTTGGGTGAAATCCCCAGAGACCGCTTGTCGAGAGGGTTTGCGAGACGTGGAGGGAGATGCTTTTTTGATGCCTGTTTTAGAGGGGAGAACAGCCCCTTCATTTCGGGGTGAGTATTGAGGGACTTTAAGGGGAGGATAGGATGAGTTTGGAGGGAGATAATACGAGGAACGGCCACGGAGGAACTCGGGGTTCGCTCCGTGGCCGTGCCACTTAGTTGATGAATGGGGTGGGGCGATGCCTTACATCATGCCGCCCATGCCACCCATACCGGGGGTCATGGCGGGCATAGCGGGAGCATCCTCCTTCTTGTCGGCGATGACGCACTCGGTCGTGAGGAACATACCTGCGATCGAAGCTGCGTTCTCCAGCGCTACACGCGTGACCTTTGCAGGGTCGATGACGCCCGAAGCGTAGAGGTTCTCGAACTGATCAAGGCGAGCGTTGTAGCCGAAGTCACCTTCGCCATCCTTGACGCGCTGTACGATGACAGCACCTTCCTTACCAGCGTTGGCGACGATCTGACGCAGGGGCTCTTCGACTGCACGGCGGATGATCTCGATACCCGTCGTCTCGTCTTCGTTCTCCCCGACAAGGCCGTCAAGGGCACGGACAGCACGCAGGAGCGCCGTACCACCACCAGGGACGGTACCTTCTTCGACGGCAGCACGCGTAGCGCTGAGGGCGTCGTCGACGCGGTCCTTCTTCTCCTTCATCTCGACTTCGCTGGGTGCACCGACGTAGAGGACGGCGACACCACCGGAGAGCTTAGCCAGACGTTCCTGGAGCTTTTCGCGGTCGTAGTCGGAGGTCGTGTTAGCGATCTGCGCCTTGATCTGAGCGGCACGCTCGCGGATAGCTTCCTTGTCACCAGCGCCATTGACGATAGTGGTGTTGTCCTTCGTCACGCTGATCTTCTCTGCCTTACCGAGCATATCGAGGCTGACAGCATCGATGCTAAGACCGGTCTCTTCGCTGATGACGACGCCATCGGTGAGGATAGCGATGTCCTGCAGCATAGCCTTGCGGCGGTCACCGAAGCCAGGAGCCTTGACAGCGCAGACCTTCAGACCACCACGCAGGCGGTTGACGACGAGGGTAGCGAGGGCTTCACTGTCGATGTCCTCAGCGATGATGAGCAGGGGACGACCCGTCTGTACAGTCTGCTCGAGGATAGGCAGGATCTCCTTCAGCGTAGAGATCTTCTTGTCGTAGATGAGGATATAGGGGTTCTCCAGCTGTGCCTCCATCTTCTCAGAGTTGGTGACGAAGTAAGGAGAGATATAGCCGCGGTCGAACTGCATCCCTTCGACGACCTCGACAGTCGTCTCGATACCCTTGGCTTCTTCGACGGTGATGACACCTTCCTTGTTGACCTTACGCATAGCCTCGGCGATGAGCTGACCGATCTGCTCGTCGCCGTTAGCGGAGATCTTAGCTACGTGCTCGATCTTCTCGAAGTTGTCACCGATCTCCTGCGCCATAGAGCGGATCTCAGCGACGATCTTAGCGACAGCCTTATCGATACCGCGCTTGAGGTCCATAGGGTTGGCACCTGCGGTGACGTTCTTCAGCCCGACACCGATGATGCTCTGGGCAAGGATCGTAGCCGTGGTCGTACCGTCACCAGCATCGTCGTTGGTCTTAGAAGCGACCTCCTTGACGAGCTGAGCACCCATGTTCTCGAATGGATCTTCGAGCTCGATCTCCTTAGCTACGGAGACACCGTCCTTCGTGATGTGGGGGGCACCGTAGGTCTTACCGAGGATGACGTTGCGACCCTTAGGGCCGAGGGTTACCTTGACGGCGTTAGCCAGGGCGTCGACGCCGCGCTTGAGGCTCTCACGTGCCTCTATATCGAACTTGATTTCTTTTGCCATGATAGATATATCGTATTACTTTCTTTTTGGAGATGATGGATTATTCGCACGTTTCTTCCCACTAGGTTTGCCTGGCGTCTTAGAGGGCCAGCCTGCCTCTGGATTGGTTGCACCAGGCTTGGGTTGCGTAGCCATAATCTTACTTAGCGAGAGGATTAGATCGTAGCGAGGACGTCGGACTGACGCATGATGAGGTACTTCTCACCTTCGTGCTCGATCTCGGTGCCAGCGTACTTGCCATAGAGGACGACGTCGCCAGCCTTGAGGACCATCTCTTCGTCCTTCGTGCCACCACCTACGGCGATGACTTCGCCACGCAGGGGCTTTTCCTTAGCTGAATCGGGGATGATGATACCGCTCACGGTCTTCTCTTCTTGGGCAGCGGGGCGAATGAGTACGCGGTCTGCCAGGGGCTTAATGCTCATGATCTAAGTAGTTATATGTGTTGTTTTATATTCTTCGTTTCGCTTGGGGCTGGGGTATAAGGCTCCCTGCTCACGTCCTCTACCGAGCAAGGAGCGTGCCAAAGCCCAGCGAAGCCCCATTCTGCACACCTCCTGCCAATATGACACACCGCCCCTACCTACTGCTGTCAGCGAGTACGACATTATATATCAAGCGCACGAAGGAATGCGCGAGCAAGGGAGCGAAGAGCAGGGATACCGCCCCCATCCATTACAAGACGCTTGCACCGTGCCGTACGATATGTAGCGCATAGCAGTACAGCGTGAGCCATCGCCTCTTCGCAGGTAAAAACAAGGGACAATAGTGGAATGACCGCCTATCCGTGCGAAGAAAAGCTGCGAACCTATGGTAGATAAGCTTCATCTACGTACGTGGCTCTAATATCTACGTGCGTAGTCGTTAGGATTTACGTACGTAGTCTTTAAGACCACGTGCGTAGACAGAGGAAGATCACTACGGGAAGCTGCCTTTTTCTCCACGCAAATACCACTTTTCCTCAGGCGGATTCTCTTCCTTTGATATAAGCCTTCGGTCTGAATTCGTTATATTTGCAGGCAGTAGCACCTCGCACAAGATTATGCAGACCAACGAGCGATATACCCGTCGGCTGGCGACCCTCTTCCTCGGGCTCTTCCTGAGTCTCCTGGCGATGGTCAGCCTACACGACTTCAGCCACCGCGCTGACGCCGTGCAGGATGTCGTGTCTACCGAGGGCTACACCTCCCACGTGACGAAGACCGACTGCTCGATCTGTCACTTCGTCCATACCCCGTTCTTAGCTCTCGCCATCGGTACGCTGCTCGCAGCAGTGGCTCTCGGCGTGTGCCTCCTCGGGGTGCGCCTGGTGCGCCTGGCCCACTCGATCCGCAGGGATGCGGTACAGCTACGGGCTCCTCCCACCTTCGCCTAAATCGCTTACCAGAGGCCACTTGTAGGGCAAGCTTTGCCCTGCCTCTACCCCCTATGCATCACTTATAGCGTGCTCCCTGCCTGTATGGGAGTGCTACGCTTGGTCGTGTAGCTCGTGGATACAGCTGGCTATATACGCGAAGAGGACCGCTATGCCATAGCCTCTTCCCGACCCTTCATCCATATCATCCTTTTCCTACCTATGTGCTATCTATCACTGGCAAGATGGCGCGGCGTCCTCCTATCTCTGGGGATGCTCCTCGCCCTTGCCCTGGGTGTATGCCCTGTGCATGCCCAGAGCCGTAGCCTCATCATCCAGGTCCTTGACGATCGAACTGGAGAGCCCCTCCCAGGCGCCGTCGGCCACATCGGCCGTCGCTCCATACAGACCGACCTCAAGGGCCAGCTGACCCTCTCCCTCACGGGGAGCGAGGAGGACGGCCTGCACGTCCATCTCATCGGCTATCACGAAGGCTTCATCCCTCTGGACAAGCTCCGCAGCACCCCCAGCCCCTTCACCCTGCGTCTGCGCCCTGAGGACCGCGACATCTCTTCGGTGAAGGTCGTCGGCAACCGCCGTCCCGTCTCCGCCAACGTCGTCTCCACGAAGGTCTCCACCGAGCGCATCGAGCGCAACCTCGGGCGTAACCTCGCCTCCCTCCTCACCGAGGTCAGCGGCGTCACGAGCCTGCAGACGGGCACGACGACAGCAAAGCCCGTCATCCACGGCATGTACGGCACGCGCGTACTCATCGTCAATAATGGCGTCCGCCAGTCGGGCCAGCAGTGGGGCGACGACCACGCCCCCGAGGTCAGCGTCGATGCCAACGACCAGGTCCACGTCGTCAAGGGCGCCGAAGCGGTACGCTATGGAGCAGAGGCGATCGCTGGTGCGATAGTTATGAATCAAAGCTCTTTGCCTTACGATGAAGCTGGTCTAAGAGGAAGCATAGCAGGAGCGTACGCCACGAATGGGCACCGCCTGAGCTCGTCCGTACGCCTCGAAGGGACCTTCCCAGGCTACACACCTTTAGCCTACCGCCTGCAGACATCTTATACCAATGCAGGGGACCGATCCTCAGCCCACTACCTGCTGATGAATACCGGGGTGCGTGAGCTCAACAATGCCCTCACGCTGGGATGGAGAAAAGATCAGCTGACGATCGAAGGTCTCTTCAGCCGATATCAGAATAAGACGGGGCTTCTGCCCTCGGGCCATCTGCGTAGCCGAGAAGGCATGGCGGAGCTCCTTGAGCGAGGGAAGCCTGACCTCTTCCGCCCCTTCTCCCGTGAGATCAGTAGCCCCTACCATAGCGTCGTCCACTATCTAGCTCGACTCAAGGGGACTTGGAGCAATGAGCATCTCGGGCTCTTCACGCTCCAAGGCTCCCTCCAGCGAGACCGCCGAGAGGAGTACGCCATCCGCAGAAACAGTGCCTACTCCGCAGTACCGACCCTCTCACTCTCTCTAACCTCTCTTCAGACCGATGCCTCATGGCGCAAGCACTACCACCACTGGGATAGCGAAGTCGGATTACACGGCGAGTACCTTGACAACTACAGCAACGCTGGCACTGGCTTCACGCCACCGATCCCGAACTATACCCAAACCTCTTGGGGTGGTTATGCTCTACAGCGCTACCAAGCTGACCACTTTGGCCTTGAAGCAGGGCTTCGTCTTGAGCAGACGAAGATGCGTGTCGCAGGCTACAACATCGCAGGGGACTATTTCTCTGGGGATCACAACTTCACCAATCTCACTTACACCCTCGGTGGGCACCTACACCTGTGGAAGGGCGGCAAGCTGACGAGCAACGTAGGACTCGCCTTCCGTGCACCACATGTACAGGAGCTCTATAGCCTGGGTAGCCAGCACGGCTCTGCAATCTTCGTCTACGGAGACAGCACACTCCGCTCGGAGCGCGGATATAAGTGGGTGACATCACTCACGCACCACTCCGACAGATGGGACTTGAACATCGATGGCTATCTCCAGTGGATGGACGGATATATCTACGAGGAACCTTCGAATGAGTTTGCCCAGACACTTGCTGGGGAATATCCCATCTTCCGCTACCGCCAGCGGGATGCTTTCTTCCGTGGATTCGATATCGATACCCGCTACTACATACTACCCGAGCGACTCTATGCTCGTGTCAAGGGCTCTATGGTCTGGGCCGAAGAGCGTAAGACCGGTCGCTACTTCCCCTACATACCTGCCCTCCGTCTGTCGGAGGAAGTGGGAGTACGCATAGACCTACCCAAGAGTTGGCAGAGCGAGCTGTCGGTCAGTCATCTCTTCGTCGACCGACAGCACCGCTTCGATAGAAGCACGGATCTTACGGATAGCCCCAGCCCCTACCACCTCTTCGGCCTTGAAGCAAGCCTCTCAAAGCCCCTCCGTGGCCGTCAGGCTCTTCGCCTCACCCTCGGTGTAGACAACCTCTTCAATACAGAGTACAAGGAGTACACGAACCGTGCACGCTACTACGCTCACGATGCTGGTCGCGATGTCCGCCTGGCACTGCACTGGCACTTCTAACTGATCAACAACAAGACTTCCACACTTAATCTCCAATTAAGACAATGAACCGATTCCCTCTACGTCTCCGCTTCGGAGCACTCGCCGTCCTCCTCGTAGCTGTCCTCAGCAGCTGTGGTAAGACTACCCCTAAGGTCCCCACCGATGAACGACAGAACAAGGGGCATGACCAGCCCACCATCGCCCAGCTTACCCTCACCCAAGGGACACTCAAGCCTGGCAAGACCTTCTCCGCTCAGATGAGCCCAGACGATGTCGAGCTGGACCGTGTACATCAAACCATCGAGCTTGACCAAAGTAGCGGTCAGATCAAGTACACCGAAGGTGCGGGCTACGTACGACGCTTCTCGGTAGAGAGCACGACGAAGGTGCCTAACCGCGTCTACCTCCTGACCATCAACTATAAGACTGCTACAGGCGAATCTATGGATGCTCAGCTCGTATCTGATGAGCAGATCAACCGCCATCAGCACTTCTTCAAGCAGATCCTCGGCTACAGCACCGACGGGAGCAATGCCCCCATCTTCGCCCGCTACAAGGAAGCACTGAGCTACGACTACGCTTACTGCGACCGCATCCCCCGTAAGCAAAGCAATGGCTCGGAATATCTCGACGCCAACCCCGTCGGGCTCTCGGGCTTCCTCATGTTCGTCAAGCCCGCCAATGGAGCAGAACCTAAGGAAGTAACTATGCTCATCACGCTGGGGCACTTCTTCAATACGAAGTTCACCTCCGCTGGCTCCAAGAGCATCCGTCCTTTCTACTCTACCGTCCTGCCAGGTGCAGACTCGGATATCAATATGACGATCCACTTCGACGTCGCCACCAACTAACCTCTCGACTTCATCAATTATGAAAGCAACATTCATCAAGACCCTCGCCCTCGGCCTCCTCGCAGCAGTGACGCTGGGCCTCTCTGCTTGTAAGGGAGATGATACCCCCAATGTCCCACCCACCCCTTCTCCCTCTACATCTGGAGAAATCGCTCGCGTCACTATCAAGCTGAGTATGGGGCACCTACATGGGAAACAGGACTTCCACTTCGTGCCCTCGTCAGGCAAGTATGACCTTCGAAATATCTATGATAGCCAGGAGTTCACCTTCGTCAAGAATGGCGATACCTGGAGCTTAGCACCAGGGGCACCTTATTCTGACCTCATCGCCTTCCAGCTCTTTGCCTGGGATCCTAAGGTCTACTCCTCTATCGCTCCCGACTATGGAGCTATCATTGAGCTCTACGATGCCGAGGGCAAGCTGCTCAATGACCAATACACCTCTGAGGAGCTTCGCTCACAATATCAGTTCTTCTTCTATCCCACAGAAGCTACAGACTTTGATGGCAAGCCCATAGCAGTCAATGCTGCTGACCCCACCAGCATCCTACGCTATGTCTACTGCGATACCAATGTCTGGAATCAGTCTGCCTCTAAGAGCCCCACAGATGATGCTGGGAAGAAGCTCTACTATTTCCTCCCCGAGACGGAGCCTATCGGCATCAAGGGCTACTATCAGTTCCCCGAGACAGGCCACTTCCTCCTGAACATCGACCTCTGGCATAGCCCCAAGGGGAAGCTTGAGGCTGGTAAGGCTTCGCCCTTCTTCGCCCCCAACGCTACAGTGAAGTCAGGCAAGCGACTCCTCCACCTCACTCTCCCCGTCAATATCGCGGCACAGAAGCGCTTCATGGATGAGGTCATCGAGGGCATCCTGAACGATTACAGCCGTCGTGTAGGCGAAGCTGAGGACAAGGACAAGGACAAGGTACAGTATCAAGCGGTTCCACTCGATCAGCTCACCTCACCTAATGGCTACTTCACGGACGAAGAGATGCGTACCTTCGCTAAGCGCATGATGAAGCTCCTCGGTACGACGGACTGGGAGCGTGTAGCCATGGACTTCTATCGCTACTACTCTTCTACGGGCGACGAAGGGAGCAATAAGGGCTACTTCTAGCGCGCTCTCCCATTCGTATAAGATACAGGCAACGCTGTAACCCCACTCCATAAGCGAGCGGCGGCAGTCCCCGATGGGGGCTGCCGCCGCTCATTATATGATACGTATACCCTTCGCGAGCAAAACGTATATGTTTCCTGCCCAAGACGTATACGTTTTCATCGCCAAACGTATACGTTTTGCTCACGATACCTATATGTCTCCTTTGAGAAAAAGCCTCGACCTCTACGAGAAAAAGCTGCACAGCACGACGTCTAAAGCTTTGTCCACGCACGTAGATCTTAGGACTACGCACGTGGACGATAAGATTTACGCACCGAGATTATAAATCCACGCACCAAGACGAAGGAAAAGCTGTATAGGAGCCGACTTATAGCACTACGGGGACGGCCGTTTTTCTCCTACTCTTCGGGGGAAAAGGCAATATAGCTCGCTACCCCGCCATCGTAGCCGAAGAGCCGTGTGGCGGGGAGGTATGCGGGGCATTAGATGAGGGGCGCAAAGCGCTCTATATGAAGAAGCCGTATTCTTCTTGTACCTTTGTAGCGGGAATTTCAGTTCCCCGTGCCTCTTTGGAAGGCACACCTATCCTAATGTAATTACGCATGACCAAGCCTTTACTACTCCTTGCGTGCCTCCTTATGCTCTTGGGGAGCTGCACAGGACGCTCCAGCCAGCGTACGGCTACCACAGATAGCATCGTCGCCGACAGCGCGGACTTCGACCATGCCGTGCACTTCGACTATGCCAAGGGCATCCAAGTAGCCAACCATCCTGGCTACAAGGAGGTGTTTATCTTCACCCCCGACGGGCCCGACACCCTCGCCCGCTACACCCTCTATCCCCGCGGCCATAAGCCCGAGGTGATTGCCCCTGGCGCACGCTTCATCGCTGTACCCGTGCGCACCATGGGTACGCTCTCCACGACGGAGATCGGCGCACTGACGCTCCTCGACCTGCGTGACGTCCTCGTGGCATGTAGCGACCCACGCAACATCAATGACAGCATCCTCGCCGAGCGCACGCGCCGTGGCGAGATCGCCGAGATCGGCCGTGGCATGGGGCGCAATGTCGAGCAGATCATCGCCACCCACCCCGAGATCATCATGCAGGGCCTTCAGGAGTCCGATGCCAAGGACGAGGACATCCGCGCCTCGGGCATCGAGATCGTCTTCTTCAACAACTGGAAGGAGCAGAGTCTCCTCGGGCGTGCCGAGTGGATGAAGTTCGTCGGGATGCTCTTCGGGCGCAATGTCCGTGCCGAAGAGACCTTCCAGCGCATCGAGCGTGAGTACCTCGAGGCGAAGAAGATCGCTGCGCAAGAGCCCGACTTCCTCCCCGTCCTCTACGGGCAGGACTACAAGGGCTCGTGGTACGTCCCAGGCGAATACTCCTACGTCACCTCGATGCTCACCGACGCGCACATCAAGTATGACTTCATCCCTGGGCAGGTAGCAAATAAGCCCATGAGCTTCGAATACGTCTTCAGCCGTCACCGCCACGCCCCCGTATGGCTCAGCATGATGGTCGGCAAGGACATCACCCTGAAGGACTTCCTCTCGATGAACGAGCGCTACCAGCACTTCGACGCAGCTAAGGCGGGCAACGTGTGGATCGACCGCAAGCGCGTCAATGAGTACGGGGGTAATGACTACTGGGAGAGTGGGCCCTACAACCCGCACCTCATCCTGAAGGACCTCATCAAGATCACACGTCCGCACCTCCTCCCCGACTACGAGACGACCTACTGGGTCAAGCTACAGTAGCCCATGCGCGCACGTCACTCGATCCTCTTCCTCCTCATCAGCCTCGGCATCGTCGTTGCCTTCGTGCTCGACATCATGTGGGGCAGCGTCTCCCTGCCTGCGAGCGACGTCATCGACACGCTCCTCGGTCGTGGTGAGCATACGACGACGAGCTACGTCGTCCTGAACTTCCGCCTGCCGAAGGCGCTCACCTCGCTCATCGCTGGCGCAGGGATCTCTATCGCGGGCCTGCAGATGCAGACGCTCTTCCGCAATCCCCTTGCCGATACCTCGATCCTCGGGATCAATAGCGGTGCAGGCGTGGGCGTAGCGATCTATACGATGGCTTACACGCTCTTCCCCTCGCTCCTCTCTACGGCAGGCGTGGCGGACACGTGGGGCATCATCCTCGCCGCCTGCATCGGCGCCCTCAGCGTCCTCCTGATGATCTCTGCCGTCTCGAGCCGTCTACACGACATCGTCTCGGTGCTCATCGTCGGGGTGATGATCGGCTTCCTCGCCTCGAGCGTTATCTCTATCCTGCAGTACTTCAGTGACGAAGAGACGCTGAAGACCTACCTCATCTGGAGCTTCGGTAGCGTGGCGGGCACGACCTGGCGCCAGCTGCAGCTCATGCTCCCCGTCGTCCTCGTCGGGCTCATCGCGGCCCTCCTCATGCCGAAGCAGATGAATGCCCTCGGCCTCGGGGAGAACTATGCGCGCTCCGTCGGGACGAACATCCGCCTGGTACGTCGCCTGCTCATCGTCATCACCAGCATCATCACGGGCTGTATCACGGCCTTCACGGGGCCTATTGCCTTCCTCGGCATGGCCGTCCCGCACTTCGTGCGTCTACTCTTCCGCACGGCCGACCATCATATCCTCGTCCCAGCGACGATCCTCTCGGGCTCCTTCCTCCTCCTCGTGTGCGACCTCCTGACGCAGGCCCCAGGCCATCAGTTCGTCCTCCCGATCAATGCGATCACCTCGCTCCTCGGCGCCCCCGTAGTCATCCTCGTCGTCCTGGGTAATAAGCGTAAGCGCGATGCCTTCAAGTAAGACACAGCACCTCACGATCGAGCTCCGCCACCTCCGCACAGGCTACACGGAGCGTCGCCGTAGCGTCGTCATCTCCCCCGACCTCAGCCTCTCCATTCGTCCTGGCGAGATCGTTATGCTCATGGGCCCCAACGGCTGTGGGAAGTCCACGCTCATGCACACCATGGCAGGCCTGCTCCCACCCCTTGCAGGTGAAGTGCAGCTCGGCGAAAAGCCCCTCTCCAGCCTCACGATGAAGGAGGTTGCCCGTCAGCTGAGCCTCGTGCTCACCGAGCGCATCCCCGCGGGCAATATGGACGTCTGGGAGGTCGTCACCATCGGGCGCTACCCCTATACGGGCTTCCGTGGTGTGCTCAGTGCCGAGGACAAGCGGATTTGCGAAGAGGCGCTCGCCACATGCCGTCTCACGGAGCTACGTGAGCGTATCTTCGACACGCTGAGTGACGGCGAGAAGCAGCGCGTGATGATCGCCCGTGCCTTGGCACAAGAGACTCCACTCATCCTCCTCGACGAGCCCACGGCGCACCTCGACCTCCCCTCCCGTCTGGAGGTGACGACGATGCTCCGCACGCTCGCCCACAAGCTCGGCAAGAGTATCCTCATCTCCACGCACGAGCTGGATCTGGCTCTCGGCTGGGCAGACGCCATCTGGCTCCTCGACCGCTCGGGAGCTATCACAGCTAAGGCACCCGAAGACCTCATCCTCGATGGCGATATCGAGCGTGTCTTCGGCGACCCACGTCTGCGCTTTGACCAGGAGCGAGGGGAGTTCTCCATCGCCGAAGAGCCAGGTCAGCAGATCCATCTCACAGGCGAAGGCCTACGCTACAGCTGGACGTGCCGTGCGCTTCACCGCCTCGGCTACGGCATCATCTCTGGCGACCTACCGCCCGAGACCAGCAGCATCACCATCAGCGAAGCGGGCTGGACGCTCCGCACCCCTACGGGGATCACTACCCAGCATCACTCTATCACCGCACTCCTCTCCGCCCTCGGAGAGCGCAGTGTACAGGTATATTAACCAAGCAACGAACGTATGAAACAAAAGCTAACGCTTCTCATCGCGGCGGCCTCACTGGCCCTCCCGCTCTCAGCAAGCACCACGGACAGCCTCCGTACTACGAACCTCGACGAGGTCCTCGTCTACGGTACGCGCTCCATCCTCCCCCTGAAGAAGGTACCCAGCAAGATCGAGGTCATCAGCGCCGAGACCATCCAGCGCTCGGGCTTCACGAGCCTGCCCGACCTCCTGAAGAACTACAGCAGCGTCGACGTCATCCAGTACCCTGGCTTCAACGCTACCGTCGGTATCCGTGGTTTCAAGCCTGGTAAGGCCTATACCACCGTACTCATCAACGGGATCCCCACGGCGTCGGAGAATATCTCCACCATCGCCCTCTCGGACATCGCACAGGTAGAGATCCTCAAGGGTCCCTTCTCCTCGGTCTATGGCACGAATGCTATGGGCGGTGTCATCAACATCGTCACCGTACAGCACAAGGAGCAGCTCACGGGCCGCGTCTCTGCTACGGCTGGTAGCTACGACACCTACGCCGGTACGCTCGCTCTCGGTGGGCGCATCGTCTCGGGCCTGTCCTTCGACCTCAGCGCCGGCTACACCAGCGAGCACACGAACTACAAGGCAGGTAACAACGATATCCTCCGTCACAACAGCCTCGCCAAGGCTATCGTAGACCCCGAGACGCGTGGCGCTACGATGCCAGGTAGCACCTATGGTGTCTACACCGGTAGCCTTCGCCTCGGCTATGACTTCTCGCCCAACTGGTCGGTGAACGCCTACGAGAACCTCTTCATCGGCGACGCTATCCGCACCGGTGGTAGCATCTACGGGGTCTACGGCCTCTCGCAGAAGGACATCACGCGCTCGCTCACTTCGCTCGAAGTCCTCGGGCAGGTCGGCATCCATCGCCTCGCACTGCGCCCCTACTACTCCTTCGAGGTGTCGCAGAACTACAACAAGGCTGGTAGCGGTGCCATCATCAACTACCGCCGCAATGGTCAGGACTACGGGGCTATCCTGCAGGACGACATAACCCTCGGCGCACACCGCCTGACCCTCGGTGCCGACTATAAGAAGAGCGACACGAAGACCAAGTCCTTCGACGCTACGGGCGCCCAGAAGGCGAGCTACAATCCCGACTACTCGACCTCCAGCCTCGGCTTCTTCGCTCAGACGAACCTCAGCGTCACCGAGCGCTTCATCGTCTCGGCGGGCGCACGCCTCGACCTCATGCGCTTCGACCTCAGCGCCGACAGCCGCCTCAATAGCGAAGCTAAGCACGAGCAGCACCTCGTCTTCAGCCCCAACCTCGGCCTGAAGTATGAGCTCGCCCGTGGCCTGCGTCTGCACGCCTCGGCTGGGACGGCCTTCGCTGCTCCTGACGCCTACCGCAAGGCAGGTCAGTACACCAGCGGCAAGACGACGACCGTAGGGAATCGTGACCTGCGCCCCGAGAGCTCACTGACCATCGACGGGGGGATCGGCTATACCAACTATGAGAAGGGTATCGACCTCGACGCTACGTACTTCTACACCGACCATAAGGATATGATCGTCGACAAGGTCACGACGAATCCCGACAAGACGGCTACGAAGACCTTCATCAATAGCGACAAGGCTCGTATGCACGGCCTTGAGCTGATGGCCGCCTACGACTTCGGTAGCCTCGTGGACTACGCCTTCTCGCTGAAGGCCTATGCCAACGCTACGCTCCTCCTCCACTCGAAGATGAAGCTCGCCGCCGCCAGCGACTGGACGCCTATCAAGTACGTGCGCTCGCAGAACGTCACCTTCGGCCTCGACTTCACTACGCGCGAAGGCCTGCAGTTCGGCCTCTCGGGTCGCTACATCGGCCAGCGCTGGGAGGACAACTGGTTCGGCTACTACCCCGATATCCGCACGGGGCTCGCTGCACGCGTAGCTGCTGAGCAGCCCGAGTGGGGCGGTCGTCTCCAGCACCCCTCGGCACTGATCTTCGGCGCTTCACTGCACTACACCATCAAGCAGCGCCTCGGTCTGGGGGTCAATGTAGACAACCTCTACGATGAGCACTACACCGAGAAGGACGGCTACCACATGCCTGGTCGCACGGTACGCTTCAAGCTTAGCTACCAGTTCTAAGCCCTGCGCCAAGGACTTCCCCTAAAAGCACGTATCCCCCACGATCCGCTCGGGTCGTGGGGGATACTTGTATATAGGAGGGTGAGGGCGCTTAGTGCTTCTTCTTCCCGCGACGACGCAAGAGACGGCGCACATAGTCGAAGGCGAGCATCAGCCCCGTCAGCGAGGTGATGAGCCCGATGAGCATGAACGCCCACATCACGACGGGCCATGCCCCTGGGGTATTCACCAAGGGAGCGAACTGCAGGCGGTGGAGCTTCATAAACATCCACGCGTCGATGCGCTCACTATCCGCATACATACGCCACATACCCGTCTTGGGATCGACGTAGTAGGTGTGGTGGTCCTTCGTGTCGATAGCGATGCGCCAGACGGGCAAGGGGAGCTTGCCAGCGCGGTGGATGTAGTACGTGTCGTACTTGTCCATCAGCTCGGCCGTGTAGTGGTGCCCTTCGCCGAAGACCGTGCGGAGCTCGGTGATGATCTCGGCGCTGTCGAGGCTGAGGCGCTTGGGTGCTACGGAGCGACCATCATAGTAGTGCGCCTCCTCGCCATCAGCCTTCAGCACAGGGATATGCCCCAGCGAGGTGAAGGTCAGGGCGCGTAGCTCGGGCTCTGCCTGACGCAGGGCCGTGAGGTCGGTGCAGTAGTCCGTCATGCCGAGCGGTCTTCCCTCGAGCTGCTCCACGGGGTAGTCCGTCGTCTCGGTATGGGGGAAGTGCACGACAGAGAGGAGCCCCGTCAGCACCCACGCGATGATGAGCACACCGCCGACGGTGCCGAAGAAGTGGTGCCACTGGTAGCGCTTGCGGGGGAAGGGCGAGAAGAGCTTCGCCGCCTTCTTCTTCGCACGGCTACGATAGTGCACGATGCCGAGGTAGAAGCCTGTCAGCGCCATGAACGTACCGATAGCGCCGAGGACAATGATGACCCAGCGCCAGAGGTCGGCACGCGAGCGGATGTAGGTGAAGTAGATCCAGTGCGGGATAGCGCCAGCCCAGGCCCAGAGGCGCTCGCTGCGGGTGGACTCCTGCAGCACGTCGCCCGTCACGCTCGAGACATAGACCTCATGCCCTGCCCCACCGGTGAGGAGGAGGCGATAGAAGGGGAGGTCCTCCGTGAGGCGCGAGAAGGGCGTCCACTGGTCAAGCTCCGTGATGGTGTCGATGCGCTCGATACGCTGCCCCCAGCGTGCGGCGATGGTCTCCAGATACGCTCTGTCGAGCTGGAGCGAGCGCAGGCTGTCGCCGTCAAAGGCCAGCTCACGGCGCTCCCCCTCTACGGGGCGGATGACGAGACGCGCACGGCTATCGGCATACGTCCCGCCAGAGATCTTCAGGCGCTCCAGCGGTACGGTGTCGAGCTGGAGGGAGGTGAAGAGGGCGTGCAGGCTATCTGTCGTGGGCAAGCTCTCGGGGAGACGGGTGCTGTGCTTCAGCTCCTCGTCCATCGAGTACTTGGGATAGGCGTGGTAGATAAGGACGAGGCCTGAGACGAACCAGGCCACGAAGAGGACGCTCATCAGCGCACCGAGGAAGCGGTGCGTGCGCGTCATGAAGGAGCGAAAGGTCATAGTTAGGTCGAGGTCTGTGCGGTAGTAGAGGTAGATATAAGAGATCAGCCCCCCACCATACCATAGGCATAGCGGGGGGCTGATAAGAGCTTTATGAACTCGGTCCGGGATTAGCCGTTGACCTTAGCCATGTGAGCTACGAGGTCGAGGACCTTGTTGGAGTAGCCGATTTCGTTGTCGTACCAGCTGACGAGCTTGACGAACTTGTCCGTCAGAGCGATACCAGCCTTAGCGTCGAAGATAGACGTACGCGTGTCGCCGAGGAAGTCGCTTGATACGACATCTTCGTCCGTGTAGCCGAGGATACCCTTGAGTTCGCCTTCAGAAGCCTTCTTGATAGCTTCGCAGATCTCTGCGTAGGTAGCAGGCTTAGCGAGGTTGACCGTGAGGTCAACGACAGAGACGTCGAGGGTAGGAACGCGGAAGCTCATACCGGTGAGCTTACCGTTGAGCTCGGGGATGACCTTACCTACAGCCTTAGCAGCACCCGTAGAAGAAGGGATGATGTTGCCAGCAGCAGCGCGGCCACCACGCCAGTCCTTGGCAGAAGGACCGTCGACAGTCTTCTGCGTAGCCGTCGTAGCGTGAACCGTGGTCATCAGACCGTCGGTGATACCGAAGTTGTCGTGGAGGACCTTAGCCAGGGGTGCGAGACAGTTCGTCGTGCAAGAAGCGTTAGATACGAACTGCGTGCCCTTGACGTACTTGTCGGTGTTCACACCGCAGACGAACATAGGCGTGTCGTCCTTAGAAGGAGCAGACATGACGACATACTTAGCACCAGCGTCGATGTGACCCTGAGCCTTTTCCTTAGAGAGGAAGAGACCCGTTGATTCGACGACGTACTCTGCACCGATTTCGTTCCACTTGAGGTCAGCGGGGTTCTTTTCGGCGGTGACGCGGATCGTCTTACCATTGACCACGAGGTGGCCATCCTTGACTTCGACCGTACCGTCGAAGCGGCCATGCATCGTGTCATACTTGAGCATATAAGCCATATACTCTGCATCGAGGAGGTCGTTGATACCTACGATCTCGATGTCGCTACGCTTCTGGGCAGCACGGAAGACAAAACGGCCGATACGTCCGAAGCCGTTGATACCTACTTTAATCATCTTTATTATTCGTTTCGTTAAACTGATTTACTGAATCTCTCTGTTGCTGGATGATAGCCCCTTGGTGAGGGGAACATCTCGCAGTACAAAATTACAGAAATTTATCCACACCTATGGTTTATTTCCGAAAATATTTTGGTAAGTGCGCCCTTACCGCCCATTTTGCCCCGCAAACCACCCCACAAAGCCCCACCAACGACCTGCCGACGACCCGCTCCCCGATGTTCCTTCGCCCCCCTTCACCAGCCCTTTGCCTATGCGCCCTCGCGAAGGGTAAAAAGTAACCAGTACTGGTCACTCGTCTGACCAGTACTGGTCGCAGCACGAAGTAGTAGTGGTTGATATCAGTTACCAGTACTGGTCACTTCGGCGACCAGTACTGGTTCGTATACCCCTCTCCTCTTCTTGTCGTGACAGCCTTTCGCTATAGCTCTATCTATGATAGACACCGCTTGCACCACCACCCTACCACAGGGTGATAAATCGACCTATATTGGTCGGCGGGCTGACCTATATAGATCCGACGACGAAGCTATATAGGTCGCGATGACGACCTATATAGGTCAACCCGCCGACCAATATAGGTTCACCCCCCCCCCTTCCGCAAGCCCGCACCCTTCCCTCCCATAGCGCCCCCGCCGTACTCCCGCCGAAAGGGCTAACTTTGACAGCAAACTCCCCCATCATCCCCCAAAAGAAATAGCTTATTCAGACGACAATGATAGCCTACAAAGAGATTCCTTGGCATGAGGGGAAGAGGGAGACACCAGCTCCTCACACCTCGTTCGTGATGAAGCAGCTCTATTGAAGAGCATGGTGCCAGCTTCAAAATAACAATATAATAAGTATGTTTCAGCTTCTCTCAAAGCACTCCTTTTCCTTAGTGAGGACATACGGAGATCGGATATTCCTTGGCTTTCGAGCATCTGATGGAGAACGCCATCTTTATCCCTACTCCCTTGATGGGGAGCTTGGGGAAGAGCTTGAGCTCTCTAAAAAGGGCCCGATTAGTTGGATCTATCTGCGCAGTGGCCTTTGGCTTATCCAGTACGAGGGAGCTTCAAAGGAGGATACCCATATATATTCGATTGAAGGAGAATGGCAACAGACCATCCCTCAGATACATGCAGATCTATATATCCTAAAGACAGAGAAGGACTGGGCCTATCTTATAAATAATCGCTTTGTTAAGTATAATCTCTCCACTCATGAGTATCGGGATCTGGGTCAATTTTTACTAAAAAAACCCTTCCTGTATAAGGGGTGTCACCGTGGTCTCCACTTCTTTATTTGTGAGAGGCAGAGCCAGCTGGTAGCTATGCGAGATAAAGATGGTCAAGGCTTGGAAGAGGTCTATCGTCTGGACTTTGCTGAGAGCGGTCGTGGCTATTCCCTTTGGCGCAATGGAGTCGTCCCTGGGGAGATTGACTTCATCAACTTCTACGGCTCCGATCTGTGGGTGACAACCCAAGAGCACCTACATCGCATAGATGTAGCTACGGGAAAGGTGATCGAGAGGAAAGATGAGCCACTACCTAAGATGTTTATCAAGGGGTCGCTAGGATATTCCTTATTCAACAGTTACTATACTGTATTTGACTTCGAGGCTGGGCGCATGCTCTGTAACGTACGGAGGGATCGCTTTGCCTACGAAGGGAAGGAATATAGCGCAGGGTATACGAGCCTCTTGCTACACGAAGGGATCTTCTATGTCTCAGTACGGGTGTCTGGGATCTTCCTCCTCGCAACCTTTAATATGCAGACTGAGGAGTTTGTTTGGCACGACCTCTGGGGCGGTTGGGATATCGACTCCGTGCACATCGTCGGTGACCGAATGATCGCCTACTCCCACGACGAGGTACGCATCTACCAGCGAGTAGGCCGATTAACGCGCCTTGCCAAGAAATTCCGAGGGGCCCTGCTTCACTTGATCTCCCCCTTTACCTTCGGTCGATAAAGCAACCACTACTGGTCAGCGTGCGAACCAGTAGTGGTTACTACTACAAACCAATAGTGGTTTGTACTACAAACGAGTAGTGGGTTGCGCCCATTTCACTATTGGTTTACACCCCAAGCGAGTAGTGGTATGCATCCCACCCTCCGCAAGCCCGCATTCTACGGCGCCTCTGCGCCCCCGCTGTACTCCCCGCTGAAAGGGCTAACTTTGACAGCGAATCCCCACATCCTCCCAAAGGAAATAGCTTATTCAGACGACAATGATAGCCTACAAAGAGATTGCTCAAATCAAGAATGTACGGGGCGTTAACCCCATCACGGGAGACTATTCTTATGAGGAGAATGGGCGTGGCTACCTCTATATTGATGGTGTCTTGCTTGAGAAAGAAAGGCCCGCAAGTCAGCTTGTCTCCGTGGGAGAATACACCTACGCTTGGTATAGCTATGGCTGCATAGAAGTCTATTCGGGGCATACTTTGCTGAAGGTATTTAAGCAGAAGGTTCGCCTACTTAATGGAGAAGCAGGCGCGTACATCGGGCATCATACTTGGGATCCGAAAACCTTAGAGACGGGTGAGAATATCCTTTCAGTCCCAGACGGGCAACCTCTCTTAGCACAAAACGTCCCTTACCGCTTGTATAAAATGGGAGAGGAGATCATCGGCTATAGGGACTTCGAGTCTAAACTCAGTCGCTTGAATTCCTCGGGAGAAGCGCTTTGGACCTTCGACCTACCCCTGCGTGATAGTAGTAGCAATGACCCCGACAACCTTGACCACCTTGAAAAGGTGCTGGGTATAGCACAAGGCCGACTCTGGATCTGTACCCGCTGGTTCCGACTCATAGCTCTGGATCTGGAGACGGGTAAGCCTATCCGTCAGTTCTCGGGGAGAGTCTGTATTGAAGATTATTCCTCCAACTATACTATCATCGACAGTCTGAGGTGGTGCTTCTTCCGTGAAGCTGAAAAGGACATCGTATTAGTCAGTAATTGGGGAATATGCATCATCAACGCTGCTACTGCCAGGATCATCAAGAGATATGGGTTATCAGAAGTAGACCCCTATGGTAGAAAGGCTTTTGATACCCTCAATGCTCCACAACTATACGGAGAGCACCTTACATTCATAGCAGAGCGACACTACGCACTCGATGGATATCGCTGCGCTGGGATCTTTGACTTGAAGGCTCGCAAGTTCTATTGGATAGGGGATATAATCTCGGAGGAAGAGCCTATAGGTAATCACCTGCTTGCGGAGTTCCCATTGCAGATGGCAGGAGATAAGCTTTACATCAAGGATGCTGAGAGCACCCTGCATATCTACCAAAAGCAATGGCGCTTATATGCGCAGGTGCGCCCGCAGAGCGAGGTGATCTCCACCGCAGCGCAGTACATCACCCCAGCCGTATCTGCTACCCCACCGCCTACAGAGGAGGATAGGCCTATACCTCCATTCGTCATAAGCCTGTGCCAAAAAATACCCAGACTACTACCGTACCTCATCGTCTTGCTTCTGGGGATGCTTATCTGGCACTTCAGACTGGATATATTCTCTCCATCTCACGAACACTCCACCTTAGCAAGTAGCTTGATCATAACTCAAGACACAAAGTCTCAGGTAGTGCTTCTCAAAGAAGCCCCCTACTTCATACGTAATAGGCAGAGGCAGATCGAAGAGATCTTTTGGAGCAACATCTCAGTCGACACGCTACGTCGCTACCCTCACTATAAGGTCTATTACTTCCTGCAGACGGAGTACCTCGAGGATAAAGTAGGTGAGATCGGAGTGATAATGCGGGAGGATAGTACATACATTTATCATATGCAGCTCCAGAGCTCTGGCGTGGGATTCGATCGCATAGATCACATCTTCTCTTCCGTGAGCCACTACTACTCTCTCCAGGAGCTCTATGCGAGCAAGTGTGAAGAACTCGGAATAAAAAGTGGACGCTAAGCTCTGCACATCTACCAGCGGGAGTAGCACCTACGACCGAGAGCATACAAAGCGCCCACGGGCTCGGTAGCCGATGCTACCGAGCCCGT
>ERZ772925.29-NODE-29-length-46224-cov-3.95421_pt1 | contig 46224 bp, 47 predicted proteins | sample MGYA00511687_ERZ772925 | MGnify/ENA primary metagenome ERZ772925 (study PRJEB29015, sample SAMEA2738087) | human oral metagenome | biome: human oral; feature: human-associated habitat; material: saliva | place: China | collected 2227 ...
AGGTTTCGTTGATGCCGTACCCTTCTTTGCTTGCTCCAATTTCCTTATCTTCGAAGTCAGATATTTCAGCAAGCTTCTTGCTGTCAAGTAGCACTCTATGCTCTATCTCGACTTTAATGTCCTCTCTAATACCTCTTTCAAGTACTGTTCCACCAAAGTCCATTGCTCCTCTAATCAAGCAGATGAGAACTAGGTCGTCACCAACTACAATGTGCTTGAAATAGTTCTCCAGTCTTACACAAGGAAAAGCTTCTCTACAAAGTACCCAAATTAGAGGGTTTTCTTCACTATCTTCCAATCCTTCTACACTGATACCCAGCTCTCCGAACTGACCATCAACACCTTCAACTACTCGAATGCAGTCTTCCTCTTCAACAATGCCACCTTTAAAGGTAACATCTGTATGTTCATTAACAAAAGGTTTCAACCCCTTACCACGCTCTATCGTCCCGATTCCTGCATCTCCAACTAAGTTACAAAAGTACATCTCTTTACCTCCTAAAATTTATGTAATCTTCCTGACAGAACTCTTCCTTTTTCAGCTAACATTGAATTATAGGCTTCTTCAACCTCTGTAAGGCTTTTCCCTGCCCCTACAAGTTTCTTCCAATCTAACTTCTTTTCAAAGGCTTTACGGATATACCCAAGGTGTTTAGCCGTGTAAACCTCATTTTCACCCATCCAAGCTAAACCCATACCCTGTTTACAACAGTTAATAAGTTCTGATACTTGCTGTAAATCCATATCTTTCCTTAACCTTTTTTCAAGTTCTGCCCATTCATTTGGTCTTAGGTTTCCAGCTTTAGCCTCTATCAACTGTAAAACTTTCAAATCCCAAGTTCCATCTATAAATAGTTTACAACTTTTACCATCGGACTGCAATCTCATTAAAGCAAGTAAATACTCTTTATCATAAGCTACACCCGTATTAAACTCTCGCATATCCATCTTAGCCATCAAACCTTTTTCAAATATGTCTAACAGGTGCCTTGGTATCCAAGAGATTTTCAAACCTTTAAGTTCATACCCTTTTGAGTGCCAATCTAGAGCTATCTCAGCATACTCATCTTCCATTCCACTTGCCAATAACTTCTTCAACCCCTCGATGTTATGACCTTCTCTATGCAAGCAACGAATTTTATAAAGCATCGTCCCACTCAAATCCGTACCCACTTCTTCTTTCAAATCTTCTTTGATTAGAAGTCTTATTTGTTCTAATCTCCAAGGGTCTTCTCTACATTCTTCGACATAGCTACCTAACTCTATTCCATCTAGAATAGCACTTCGTACAACATCTTGAATGTCTACTGAATATGCACTTAATTCTTCTCTTAAATTGTCAAGAATTATCTTTCTACCGTTCCATTCCAATCTGTTCACCTCTGTTTAAAACTTTTATGTTTCTAATTACTTTCTTTTAATCTTCTAAATTAACCTTCTAGTTTAAATACTTTTCCCACTTTAACTCCCCCTGCTTTTGATATTGTAAAACCGTAAACAGGTGAATGATTAATGTCCAAATCCACCAATTGTGATAAATAAGCACGGTTTAAGTAAGCATTTTTGTTACTTAAGAGCTCTTCAATACCCTCTTGCTCACGAGAAAAGTACCCACTTGTAAATAACCTTTCTTTTTCTAAGCTGTACCCTTTTAAAAGGAGATAAAGCTCTCCACTCATATCACAACCTTGACCAAGTCTATTTGTTGCCTCAACCCATTTACTTGTCATTGGGCAAAATATAACACCACTCTGAGCCAGTTCAATAAACTCAGAGTTTAGTTTATTTGGAATGTTTTTAGATACTATTGAAATACATCTTCTCTTCTCTCCGAAAAGATAGCTTTCTAGACTTTTACCTTCAGTCTCTTCATTCAAATCCTTAACAAGGTCAATCCAATCTCCCTCAATAAGTTCTCCAGTTTCAATGTCCTGCATATAGAGAACACCATCCTTTTCGACATTTTTCATTTTTCTATGTCCAAAAAGCATTGTAAATTTGTCTTTGTATAGTGGAGAACCACTCTCATTATTCTTTACCGTAGCAAGTATCTCTCCAAAACCGTGACTGTTTTTTCCTACATTTAGCATATCTTATACCATCCCTTCTTTTACTTAAACACCAAGACCTGCGTTACTTTTGAAAAAGGAATATCTCCTAAATAAAGATATGCCTTACAACCAAAGTATTTCTCATCATGGTCAAAACTTTCAATCATTTGACTCTCATTAACTTCTACTTCAAAAACATATACCCTCTTCTTTCCTCGAATAGCCAAGAACTTACAAGCATCTTTTGCAGTATCACAAAGATAAACACCCCCATCAATACCAGCTTTTATAACGTCTTCAGCCATTATCCCTGAAAAGTTAGCATAGTTCGTTGCATGATAGTACTTCTTCACCATTTCACCTCACTATTCAATATTTTCAAAATCTAAATACTCATCTTCCATCATCTGTTGCCATCTTTCCTCTGGCAATTCGTCTGGAACTTCGTCGCCAGTTGTAAACTCTTGACTCTCAACAACCATACCCATTTGTTCCAACTCTTCCAATGATACTTCTTCGAAAGCTGAACTTGCACTGCCTAAACCTTTTCTTAAACTACCACTAAGCTCTCTAATCTGTTCAACTCTTCCTGCACCACTTAAATCCATTTCTGCTAAGAACTGACCACCACTTTCTTGTGCCATGATTGTCATCTTCTCTTTAGCTCTTGTGCAAGCTATGTAGTGAACTCTTCTCTCTTCTTCAAGTTCATCTTTATCTATTTCACCATTCTTTGTATAAGGGAAATTACCTGCACTATCATTCCAAACATACACTGAGTCAGCTTCTTTACCCTTATATTCATGAACAGTAGCAATCCTTACCCTTGCCCCTTTCACATAGTTACCCAGTTTTGCCTGTAATCTATCGTCTATTTCTTCAATCTCCCAAAGGAAATCGTCAACAGAACTATACTTTACACTCTCCAAGATAACCAAAAGTGAATCGATTACTGCCTTTGTTGTAGTGTTAAATTGAGTTTGTTTTACAAAAACCATATCTCTGTAATATTTCAGAATAAACTTCAAGCACTCAATCTCACCACTTGTCTCTCGAACTTTTTTCCAAGCCAAGAGAATATCAACAATACTCGGACAAGAATAAGCAATATCACGCTCAGGCAACTGCCAAAATGACATATTTCTCTGCTTGCAAGCCTTCATCAGCGTACCCACTTCATAAGTCTCCCAAGTTAAAGCTTCCAATGCCCTTTTAACATCGGCACTTGACTTCTCTGTGAATAGGCGAATCATACCCACACAAAGCCTTCCGATATAACTATTCAAAGTCATATCTTTTCCTGATATAGAGAACTTAATATCTCCCTTCAAATCAAATAATAAAGCAGGTGCTAAACCATCTGAGTTGGTTCTACAAAGCACTGTAACCTTTTTACCATCTATAACATCTTTTCGAACCTCTTCATACAGAGAATTACACATTGTACGATAATTTGGAAAATAACCAACCTTTAACTCACCACCACTTTTGAATGCCTTTAAAGACTTCTCATAACGCTGAGTATTCTTCTGGATGCTTGGAATGATAGCATCTAAAATCCCTTCAGGACATCTATAATTAACTGAAAGTTCCTTTATAACAGGAGAAAAGTCTTCCCTAAAGTCCTCACAAATAATTTTATTATCACTACCCCTCCAACTGTAGATAGTCTGGTCATCATCTCCAATTGCAACAATCTTCTTGCAATGGGATGCATAAACCTTTATTAAAGCATACTGAATTTGTGATGTATCTTGAAACTCATCCAAATATATAAAGTTAAAGCGACTTGCAAGATAGTTAACAACCTTCTCGTTCTCCTTTACATAGCACTCTTCATAAAGGAACTCCTGCAAGTCCTCAAAATCCATACAGTTCTTAGCGACCCTTTCAGCCTTCCAATCCCTCAAAACCCAATCAATCAAACCAGCATTCATACGAAAATCTTCATAGACACGATTTTCATATCTCTTCTCATCAAGACGATTTCTGGTATAAGATAGAGCAGTTTCAAGGTTACTTAAATCTTCTGCATTTAGATTATTGCCTTTTTCATTTCGAATAGCATACCCGTTACATACTTTCTTTAACAGAGCAGTGTTATCCTTTGAAGAGATGATATCTGGCTTTACACCCAAGTTCACCAAAGCTCTCCTAAATTCAGCATGCATTGTAGAAAACTGAACACTTTCAGAAAAATCAGTTATCCCAAACTGTCTTATCCACTTCTTCATAGAGTTTTTCAACTCTTCAGCACCTGTCTTTAAGAATGTACCTACCCATATTTTCTCTGGAACTCGAACAGACCTACCATTAACACCAACTTCTCTTGTAGCATCGCCACTCAGCACATCATAAATTACCTTAAAGTTCAAGGAAGTTGTCTTACCACTTCCTGCACAAGAAATGATTAACATATCATTTTTTTCTTTCAGTATATCTTCAAGTTGGTCCATGTTAAACTTTTCATCTACAATATTTGCAATAAGCCTCTCAGTTGGCTTCATTGCCTTTTTCTCTTTTATTCTTTCACTTACTTCACCTTTTATTTGTGAAGAGGAGTAATTCATCAACTTATCAAAAACATTAGTTTCGTTTGACACTTTTACCAACCTTTCCATTTTCTAAAATTGCATTTGTCAATTTCTAAATATACAATTATTCTCGTTAAAACCGTACCCTCTCCATTAGCAAGAACCACTCGTAGCTAAAGACCATAAAGGCATTTCAGTACCAAAATACTCCCTTTTAAACCATTCTTCATCAAAATCAACATTATTTTGAGAGAAAATCCAGTGAACAACATCGTAAGCCTTCATAACTCGCCTTGCTGTCATATCTCCAACTTTAACAAGTTTGATTACTGATTCAGTTTTATCCAGCTTACAAAGTAAGTACTCATCATCGGTGGAAAAACACTCCTCAATTCCCAACCCAAAATAAGAGAGTTCAAATCTCCTACAAGGAAGATTCTTCTTTACATTCAACTCAATATCTCTAACCCGCTCATCGGTATCATAATAATCTTCAATGAACTCTTCATTGGTTTTAGCTAAAGCATAGGAATCAACTACCATACTTGTCTCGCCAATCGACCTAACAACAACGATTGACGCACTTATAAGTCTACCAAAAGGATTTGTAGCATTCATACCCTTTCTTTTCCAAAGAACTAAAGTGCTTCCTTCCTTGATGCCATACCCCTCTAGTATCCCTTTCTTTTCCTTGACAGAATAAATTCTATGCTTCCCCGTTGAATCCGACTCATTACAGAAGAGCGTATACTCCAAATCCATCTTCTCAGAGAGGTCATTTAACTCAAAGGTAAGAAACTTGCATACCCACTTGTTCTCTTTTCTTAGTTGGAGAAGATTAATGTAATTAACTGGTGACTTAGCCTTAAAACCATCCAATCTAACAACCAATTCTCGACCCTCTAAACCCAAAAGCAAGTCTAAAAAGTATTTTGCAACAACCGACAAGAGAGTTAACGGAAACGCACCAATTCTATCAAAAATATCCATTTCATCCAAGGAATTTTCAAACAGATAGTGGTCTCTCGCCCACTTTTCAGTCCAAATAAGTTTACCGCCTTCTTCAAAGAATAGGTTATCTCCAACCAAAGAAATCCAATCCATCGACCTGAAATCAAAAGGTTCTTCAAGAATAGTTCTTTCAAACTTTAACATTTCACTGTCAACACCCTCAATTAAATTCTTCTTCCAAGCCCACCAAAAGACTTCAGATACTTTTCCAGGTATATGTTCAAAGTCAATATGCATTCCTTCAAAAGAAAATGCCATACCCCTTCGATTGCATTCCCTCGCTAAAGCAAGAGAAAATACCAATTCTGAGTAAGTGTTAAACTTCTCCCTTTTAAAAACATCCTTGCATAAAACCTTAGCAATCATTTCACTTCTTTCCTCCACTTTTAAATAGGTTGTACAAGCTCATCTCTTTTTCAGTTATGTCACTAGCACCATTCTTACCACTCAGTAAGCTACCAATATAAGCCAACTTATCCGTGTCTAAACTATTTAACCTTTCTTTAATTCTCGCATTTGAGTAGTCTAAAAGGAATTTTACTTCTTTCTTACAGTCCTTTATTTCATATTTGTTATTATTATACACCTTCTCTAGTTGAATTGCAATGTTAGGGAGAAATAAATCTCTTAGAACATCACCCTTTTGAACCAACTTAACCCAATCCAATTTAGCACGACAAATACCCATCTCTTCCGAGTCATTTACCAAGTGTTCAAAGAAATCGCCCCCAAACAAATCCCAAAGACGATTACTCAACTGGGCTCTGGTATATCTTACAGTACTCTCTGAAATCCCTAAACTTGCTCCTATAAAGGCGTCATCATACCCTTCCAAAGTCATTGAAACCATACCCACTCGGTGTTTGTTATTTGACCAAGAACAACCTCTCACAAATTCGTTCAACTCTTCAACAAGCTCCAAGCTATTCCACTTTCCCAACTTCTTCAACTCAGCAGTAGCACTATTCATCTTCTTAAAAAAACTAACCATTTTTCCTCCAAATACAACAAATTTTCAATTTCTAAATTTGCATTTGTCTTTTTCTAAATTAACAGTTGTTCAACAAAGGAACAAAATCACTTCCTAAAAGACAAATCAATCTAGAACCAACAACCAACAACCTAAACCATCAAACAGAATTTGAACCACAAAAGAGAAACAAACAAAGATATTTCAACCAAGCATCTCATCAAACCGTTTTTAAAACCAAAACTAAGCTTCTTAAAGCCACTGAAAAATTTTTGCCAACTAACCCCAACAACTGACTCAAACAATCGCCAAAACGCAGTTCTCTTTTCGCCTTCAAACCCACAAAACATAACGATTTTCAGGAAAAAGAAACAAGCACCCAAGATTCTGCCAATTTTTTCAAACCAAGAAATCCAACAAAATAAGCTCCCATTTCAAACATTAAAAGCCTCCACCAAATAACAAGGTTCTTTTAAATCAACTTCAAAGCATCTAACAACACTAAAAACCAATCTGAATCAAGGTTAACCAACAACAAAACTTCTAGCCATTACAACCACAAGTAGACTCTCTCACAAAACAAATGAAAGAAACGCAACTTTTAGCAACCACTTCTCTCACTTCAAATAGACTTAACAATACCCAAGGCATTCGCTTTTCTAAATCCGACAAACCACAAACAGCGAAAGCTCAACACACTTGAAGAATAAAATAACAATCTGTTCCCACCAACTCAAACCACACAAAGCAAACCATCAAAATCGCCAATAACACCACTCAAACGAATAAACTAAAAGAGAGCCTTGAACCAAAGTTCAGCGTACTTCAATACACATCATTCAGCCAAAACTCTTTTCCATTTTCTAAATTTACATTTGTCATCTTCTAAAAATGCAGTTAACTAACCGTACCCAAACCTCTTTTCCGTGTTCAAAGGAACTTTCTCAACAAAGACAACTCAACGGTAATCACACCCCGTCTTAGCATCTACTATTTAAAGTCCCAACCTATTCTAATAAATTTCAATACTTCTCCGACTTCTTGAGCAGATAAACACTCTTCCACAAAAATTCAAACCTACCCAAATCTTTAAACTCCCTCAAAACCCACAAATTTCAAGGTTCTCAGCCACCTCAAACAAACCCACAAGAACCACAAGAAACAAACTTCCCACGAAAGAAATCGACCTCTTACAATTTTCTACTTCTAAATTTATTTTTCCTGTTTCTAAAACCTCCCAATCTAAGCCTCCACATCATAAGCAAAACTGCAACCATACTGTTTTAGTACACCTTTTTCCTGTGAATCCTTAAATATTTTCTCATACTTGCTTTCTGCCTCTTTAAGGTCCTTAATATCTTCAAAACCACTATTAAATATCTCGCCATCTTCAAAACTTCCAACTAGAACGACAGAATTCTTACGCATATCTAGATAGGCTGTTATATCTCCAGTAAAACCTTCTACATTCTTAAAGAATACTACATACTTTATAAGAGTTGGTTTATCACTCTTACCCTTTTCAAGTGCCTCCATCGTAAAGATATTAATTCTTCTTGAATAATAGATTAACCAATCAATACTGCGTTTTACCGCTACTTCACAATCTTTTGTTATGTTGTTGAATAATTCTTCTGTAAAGTTAACCACTTCTTTACTTCGGTTAACACCTTTCATCTTTATCATTTAAATACCTCCATAAATACTACTTCCGTTTCCCGTTAAATTTAGTTTAACAGTTTTCTAACCCTAAGACAATACAAGTAAAAAAGGTTGAACTCCAACTAAAAGTTCAACCTCAATCTTGTTAAAGTTTTCTAATTTCAACAACCTTACCCTCTAGCTCAGGAACATAGTTACAATCACCCATAACTTTAGCTGTTGGATTTAGAACATCCGTATCTACAACCATCTCAAATACATGACCATTAACACCTACCCAGCCTTCACAATTTCGAGTGTGACACATCTGCTTAGCATCAGCCATTATCAATCCAACTTCGTATCTTTCTCCATTATCTTTCTCTAAAACTGCAATAAAACGGTCTCCTATACTGCCAAAGTTCTGACCCATTGCAACGCAATAATAACCATCAACACTCATCAAACCGTTTCCAACACTAACACAATTTTCACTGTGTAAAAGTTTCCACTGCTCACTCTTAGGGGAAGTTACACATCTAAAATCCATATAAGGTTTTACACGACTCTCCTCTCCAAAAGTTAAACCAAAGCCCGTACCCTGAGGTTTCTCCGTCTCTTCATCTTGACTTTCGTCTACTTCCTCCGTAGCACTCTCTACTTTTTCATCTGCCTCCACTTTAGTTTGGATCGTCTGAGGTATATCCTTTATACTTTTAGGTGTACCCCAAACGGAATTTCCCTCTTTCGCATCAGCAAGGCACATAACCACGCTAGATACTACTATAATAGTGGCGAATAACAAAACAAACCAAAATCGCAACCTCGCACGATATATCCTCTTACCAATTTTTAATTTCATTCTTACTTTTTAGGTGATTTTCCTAAATCTAAATTTACATTTGTCTGTTTCTAACTTTTTTCTTTCCTTAATCTAAATATTTCTTTTCAATTTCTAAATTTGCATTTGTCTAAAACTCATTTAGAGTCATACCCAGTTTGTCGTTCACAAACCACCCAAATCCTCCTTGCAACTAGCATAACAAACTCTCACAGTTAGCTACAACCATCTCCTAAAAATTTCTACACTTCTAACCTTTCTGGGAAAGAAATAACATTATTTCTTCCTTAGAATCCCCCACCGAACCCCACAGACCCCAAAAACCCCACCAAAATAGGGGTAAAAAACAAAACCAATTTTAACCCCCCAAAACACACGCACACACCGACAAAAACCAAACTCTGCTACTACAAGGCACTCAAAAATAAAAATCGCCCACAAGAGCGATTTTCCACCTTTAAAACGATTTTCAATTTTGCAAACTTCCTAAATTTTCCTAAATTCTCTAAAAGCCGTACCCAGCTTCTTTTCTTATCTCCCACCACATCAGCAGTACAACCCTTTCCTCTTACTCATAAACACCAAGTGTTCTCACAAAAGATAAACTCTTCAGGAAATCAACATATCTTATTCTATCTACAATTTGTTCCTTTTTGAATTCTTTGAAACAAGCCTGAACACAATGCTTATCACGAATTAGGTTAACATTAAACAATCTAGCCATATCTTTAAAAGAAACACCATTTCCCAACAATACATCATCCATAATCTCGTTCCAAACATCAAAATCCGAAAGAACCAACTCAGAAACAGGTAAGTCCAATATCAATACATCCATAGCCTCTTCGTCATAAAAAGCCGACTTCTGCTGAAACTCATAAAAAGGATTTCTTGCCCAAGCCCAAAACATACCCTTTGATAAATCTATTCCTTTTCTCTCGCCTTCCTGAATAATTGTTCTCTTCAGTACTGCAAGCTCTTTCTCCACAAAAACACTTCTCTCCCAGTGAGGTGCAACTTCTTCACCAGCCAAGTATTTATCAATAAATTGTCTATTCTGCACCGTAACTACTAACACTTTCCATCCCTCCAATTCTTTTTAATTAAAAAGGCAACCCTCTCGAGTTGCCCAGTGTAGGTTCAAATTCCCTTTTATTCGAATATCAGAGTCCAATACCCTGCAAGGTCTTCAAGTCTCTTCTCGATTTCATCCATATCAATGTCATACCCTGAGAGGTTCTCTTCCATCCTGATTGAGGTTGAACCATCATCATCGATGTAAATCTTACCCATTGGGATGTAACCTGGTTCTACTACCACATCCCAAGGTGAATCTCCATCCTTAACTGCAGACTTCAACATATCTACGATTTCATTCTTGCTGAATGGGTTGCCCTCTTCATCAACAACCAGCACTGCATTCTGGTCAATGAATAGCACATCCACACCACCAGTTTCGAATGTGCAACCAATGAAACCTTCCTTCTTATGTTGCACAAAACCTTCTGCATCCCAGTCAAGTGAAACTACATCATTTCTTACTACCTTCATACTTCCTAATCCTCCAATTTTATAGAAAAAATACTTTTATGGACATACCTTTTTCTTTTTTGAACACTGCCAACTCTACTTGAATCGGCACCATTCCCTAAAAGCCTCTCCTTAGCTTCAACCAAGCGTTGAAACATTTCAGCATTGCCACCATTCCTATCAGGGTGGTAGATTAGACTTTTCTTTCTAAAAGCTCTCTTTATGTCTTCGTTACTTGCACTACTTTCTAAACCAAGTAACCTTAAATCACTTTCAAACATCTTTTAGCTCCACCACCCTTCTCATATAGTTTACATTATTTTAAACTCAAAAGCCATACCCTCTTAGAATTCTTTAGACTCACTCCATAAATCTTTCAAGCCCCCAACAAACTTCTTTCCACCTTTAAATAAGCCTCTACCAACTTTTGAACCTACGAAAGCCCCACCTGCTACTCCAGCTGCTGTAGCTCCTAATAAGAAACCACCTACCCTTACAAAGTTGCCATAGTCTTTCTTTTTTATAATCTCTTTAGAGAAGTTCCAGCTTTTTCCACAAGCCTTAGACATCAAGTGTTCAGATGCGTCAGCTATCTGTGTACTTCTTTTAGCCTTTGCGAATACTTCATCACTTTCTAAGTTTTCACTATCTCTACCCCAAAGCCTTCCTGCTATCTTTAAAGATTGCAGTGCTTGACAGTCCCTAAAGAACATTCCTGGTTCTAAAATAGAGCCATACCCACAGGCGATGGACACATAATCGTACACAAAACTAGCACTATCAAACTCGAGGTCTCTCAACCTAGGCATTTCCAAAATACATCCATAGTCAAAAAGCCTGCAGACATTTCCCGTCATTATCTCTCTTCTTAAATCGTAGCTGAGCCTCTTTCTCAAATCACTACTCAAAGAGCATCGGTAAGCATACCCATTCAGGAACAAAGTTCCTCCAACAACCTTGAGAGATACTATGTTTCCAAGTCCACCAAATTTCTCCAAGGCGTCCATAGTTATTAACTTAACCAAAGACTCAATCTCCTGACCTTCAATAACACTATTCTCATTGAATTCAGTTGCATCAAAGTCATCTGCGTAATCCTCTGCTAAGCCACCTTCAAAGTCTTCTTCAAGACCTACACCGTCTGAACTGCTTATTTGAAAGCCCCTTGCTCTCAATAAAGCTAAAGCATCTTCAAGACTTTTATCTACCACTAATCCATCTCGAATAGGTTCTGTAAAAAAGTTAATGTTTTCACTTGCACCACCATCATTAAAGACACCAGCCATATCTGCATCAACTCTTGTTTTTACCCCCATCAAATCTCCATAATCTTCAATGGACATTTCAGGTCTTTCGCCATCTCCAGCACTTGAATATTCGCTGAACTCTTCTTCTTGTTCAACATACCCTTCCTCAAATGATGCTACACTCTCAACAGAGAACATACCCCTATCAAATCGATACATCTCCCTAGTTACTGGATTTGTACTTGGGTCACTTAAAGCAACTTCATTTCCTCCAAGAGCATTGACAATATCCTCAACAGTGAAAAGCCAGTCTGGTCTTAAATCGGTTATGAATTCAAACCAAGTTCCCTTATATCCTAACCTTGCCACTACCGTATTAGCAATCCTGCTACTTTCTCCAGTGATTGCCTGAAGTCCTTCAGCACCAACAAGTTTAAGGTAACCATCAAAACCAACACCTTTATGAAGAGTTTTAACCTGCTCCCCATTGGCATCTGTATATACTTCTCCAAGGTTGTCATTTATTATTTCAGCCCTACCCACATTAGCTTTAGCACACCTATCGAACATATCTTTTACATAGGAACTATCCATATCTGCATTGTTTAAAACAAGGAATGGTTTAAAATATACAGCCTTTCCTGCAATTTCAATAGTCTCTGAAGTATTTCCAATGTTTATGATTTTCTGCCTCATAGACTCATCAAAAGAATTTATATAAGCAAAGTTGTTTGCTACTCTATCAAGTCTACCTTTGGCTTTAGACCTAACATCTTCCTGAGCCATATAGTGAGGTTTTGGTTCATTGTTACCCATCATAATATCAGCAGTTTTCATGCTTATCAGTGACATTGGATAGCTTTCCCTTGTCCAATCAATTTTATCTGACCCAGATCTTAGAGTTCCTGTTAAACCTGCTCGACCATATCTTGCAGAACCAGTACCATCACTACTTAAAATGGTTAGCTTACCTCTCTGTATAGGTCCTCTCTCGATGTTCTGACCTATTATGAAGATGTTAGACATACCCACTTCTGCTTCTGCAAAACCTGCATTTCTCATTGTCTCTACCAATTCTAAATCCCTTGCCAGCGATTTGACCCAAGCCGTTGCATACATAGTAGCCTCATTATAAGAGGTTTTACACTTAGCCTCAAACTGTATCTTCTCAGCTTTTTGCATATTGCTTTCGTGAAGTTTAACCATATCAGCTTCATAAGTAATCGGTGCCATTAAATCGTGAGCCTTCTTCAACAAAGCTGAGAAATTGTCTTGGAAGTTAGTAAATTCGTCTACTACAACGCATATGCCTCTATCACCACCGAGTTCACTCATAGCGTACCCCTTTGCCCTTGCTAGTATGATACCACAAACAAGCTTCAAAGCCCTGCAATAGAACAAGTCTCCCATCTCTTCCCAAGTCTTCTTCGTACCAAAGACCTCTCCAACATAATCAGGCACTTTACTCCAATCAACTTTACTGTTTATTCCAATGAATTGATTGTACTTATCATCAGCCTGATTTAAACTTGCACCATTGACGATAAACATCTCTGGGAATAATTGTTTCAATATTGATGCCATATCTGGCTTTCTATCCAAATAGAATAGAGGTATACCACTAGCCAATATTGCCATTAAGATGTTTAAAGTCATTACACCTTTACCAGCTCTTGAACCAGCATTGATAAAATGTAACAATGTTTTAGCCAAATTGAACTCGTCTTTACCATTTCTTAAAATAGTGCCATCTTCCAGCATACCCAAGATAAGAGTATTTATATCTAATTGCATACCCTGTTCTTTAAGGGCTAAGTAAGCCTTATATGCAAATAATGGCATACCCTGAGCTGCAGAGTGGTCGAACTCATGAGCATACTCTTTAACACCTGTTTCAAAATCAATACGAGGTTTATAAGAGAATGGGTCCTTTCCAGTACCACCTGCAAAGGCTTTTTCAAGTAGTTCATTAACGATGTTCGAACTTCCTAAAGCCCCATTAGTATCACATACCCTCAACTTAAAGGAATCGATTCCTCCATTATCAGTAGTCTTATAAATCACCATAAGCATTGAAAAAGCCAAACATCTCTTCAAATATTCAACATATTCAGCGACTTCCAAATCCATCTGCTCTGAAAAGAGTTCTACCCCATCATTAGACCTTCCATCTGCAAACTTAAGAATAGAGCATGTGAACACATTTTTTAAACTACCCTGAACCTCACTCTTAGCATATTCAGACCAGTTAGCACTCTTAGAATGCTTAGGGAATGTCTTCAAGCTCTCTTGCATATCTCCATCAGGTTTCACTCTTCCAAAGGCAAATTCAAGGTGCTTATTAGGGAAGTAAAGTAATTTTCTCTCTCCTGAAGTATATTCGAAATATACCCTTTCAGCAATCTTACTGTTAGACCTTTCAACCATCTCAACGAAACCGATTTTATCTCTCAATATGCGGTAGATAGTTTGTATAGCAGAGTCAAACTCTTTTACTATCTTCTCACTTCCTGATAAGCTTATAAGCCCCTCAGAAGAAACCATACCCACTGGTTTCAGGACTTCATACCCTGACTCGTACATTCCTGCACATTTCTTCTCAAGTTCATTAACTGCTTGTGCTATCTGCCTTTGATAGTATTTGCTGATTTTCTCAAGTTTTTCTTTATCAACTCCTGAAGTCTCCTCTGGCTCATCTTCAGGCTCATCAAGCTCTTCAGGCTCACCATCTTCCTCAACATTGAGTTCCCCCGTAACCTCTTCAGATTCCTCACTACCCTCTGAATCCTCGGAATCCCAATCATCCCAGCCATCTCCATCGCCTTCTAAGTCATCTAAAACCTCATCAAAGACATCGCCAACAGAACTCTCAATTTTACCCATCACAACGGGCTTACCTGTTACCATTTCGACATACTTCTGTACCCCACTGTTTTCAACCTGAGCAGGTCTACCCAATGCCTTAGCTTCTTCTATCTCTACTGCTTGAGCCAATATGTTTTCATAATAACCATCATCATCTATCCAAACTTTCTTGCCATCTAGTTCATTCTCTCTTTTTGAAAATCTCTCAATAACAAGCATTGAAGAATAATGAACCTGAACCTCAGCCCAATTAAGACCTTTTTCAACTACTTCTTGTTTCCAATCTCTCATTTTAGTTCACCTTTTTCCATAAGTTCTCTCTTACCTTATTAGGCAAGCTATCTAACACCATCTCAAATGATTTTAAAAACATAAACCACTCGTTCTTATTTAAACCTCCTACATCTGGTCCGACTTTAAACTCATTCCCACCAATCAACATCCAAGTCAATTTTAAATCCCTTGGTAAAGAACCAAGCACTGCCTGACAATATTGCCATACAACAGGTATCAAAGTTAGTTCTCCATTTTTAAGTTGATTGTTATACTCCTCAACACTCAATACTTTTCCGTCTGTTGCCAAGGACTTGAACGGATTACCAGCATCTCCAATCAAATAAGGTGGAACACCTATCTTTGCACACCTACTCTTCATTCGTGCTAAAGCCATCTTAACGCAATCCGTACCCATTACATTCTTTACTTTGTCCATAAAATTGTTGGCAATCTCACAGTCGAGTCTAAACACTCTACTTGATTCTCCTTCCATTATAGACTTTTCAGCTTTCTTAAACCACTGGGCTAGTTGACCCTTATCTGCGTCTTTCTTATATATGTTAGGTCTCAGGTTGTACTTTCGATACCAGTCTGGATTGTCAATTTCAACATACTTAACTAAGCCGTCTCCCCAAGTAGAGTTAAATAAATCACTTAATAACACATCATAAGACCACTTGTTGATGAAAAACTCGTTTAGTGCCTGAATAAACTCATTTCTTCTAGCCAACTGATAATCTACTGAGCAGACACCTATTCTTCTTAATCGGCTAACACTGCTCACCTGATTTGCAAATCTCTCCAAATCAAAGAACTGTTTGTTTTCATTTATAAAAGGAGAAACATAAATCTCCTCCAAGCAACTCAACACTCTCTCACCTTCAAAAAGGTTGTTCAAGTTACCCGATGAACCCGTACCCTTTCTTATTTCTTCAATTGCCTTCATTTCATCTACAGGATATATTTTAGGGCTGTTAACGTGCCTTATGCACATAACATACCCCTCATTTATCACAAGTGCTTTTATATTGTTAGGCGAGAAGTCCTCTGCCTTAACACCTCTACCAATAGCTTTACCTACAACACTATAAAGTTCTGCCATTCTGTAAACCTCCTCTATTTACATCTATTTACACCCAAAACAAGGGAATTTAATTCAACACATAATAAAAGAGGTTCTTCAGAACCTCTTCCTTCTCACTGCTTTCAAGAACCTATTCCTCATCCTCGAGCTCAAAACCCAAATCCTTACCCTCAGAGAATAAGAATACGCTTGTATCGTCATAATCCTCACCCTCTAGGTCATAGATTTTAGACACCATTCCTGGCTTCTCTACGTTATATATCTTACCAAAATCATTTAATGAGTACTCAACAAAGATGAACTGAAAACCACCCTCAGTAAATATCTGAAGAATTTCACTCATTATTCTTTTAGCACTCTTATGCAAACCTGAAAGTTTTTCATCAAGAATTAGGAATCTTCGACCTTTTCGAATCTCAATCAAACATATTGTAAAGAGAACCGATACTATCTGCTGTAACCCCGTTCCTGACTGCATAGCCAAGTCTATTGTATTTCCCTCTGAGTTTGTTAACTCGATGTTAATGTGTGGCTTGTTTCCAGCATACAGTTTCTTCTTCAGCTCAATCTTTCTTGCATCGCCCTTAAATACTTCAGCAAGAGCCTTGTTAATGACACTTGTGATAAATGTTAAAGTTGATTCAGTATTATCGTCACTTACTGTTGTAAGCAACTGTTGAGCCTGTAAAAGGTCTACATATATCTTCTGGTTTTCTAAAAGCTGTTTTCTCTCAGAGGCTAATTTTGCCTCTAGACTTGCTTTCTTTTTACTGTGAACTGTAAGCATACCCAGTTCTCTTGAATATATTCCCATTTTAATCTCCTACTAAGCCCTTCTTACCTGAGTATTTGATAGCCAAGTGTTTGTTTTATCCATAAGGTATAAGGTGTAACCAATTTTATTTCGAGGAACGAAGTACAAGAATACATTCTCATCTGAGACACTATCTATTCCAAGAATAGACTTCTCAAATACAGGAACTGACATCTTGAACTTAACATCCTTTGCTTCCTTCTCACTTACCAAAGGTAGCGTCTGGTCAATACTTCCATTGTTTAAAAGCATTTCACCATCTTCAGTAATCTCGACAATGCAGTCTGGTGAAACCGTACCCAGCCTTTTTAGGACGTCCTTTAGGTATAATCTATCAAGAACTACACCCTTGTCTTTAGCAAGCTTCTCAACATAAATCTTATATTTTATGTTTACTGGCTTATACTTGATGAAAGCAACTGTATTTCCTGTCCTTGCACAAACAAAGTTTTCTGTTTTACAGATTTCAATCATCTCGCTCGCATCAGCCATCCTCTTCAGGAACGATACTGATGACATACCCAAAGTAACGTCAGATAGTACATCCTCTGGTAGCATATTTCTGAAAAATGCTGCTGTGGCACTACTCAACACAAATACGTAGTCTTCTGCAAAGTAAAGTTTACTTGCAACACCACCACTTGCACCACCTGTCATCAAAGGCATTAGGCTGTCTAAATACACAAGTAACTCTCCACTCTTCAAGCATTCACATTCCTCTGGGAACTCTGAATGTATTTCATTAAAAGTGTTTTTACCAATCTTGGAGCTGTCGAATAGATACTTAATGTTGTTGTTTAACGAGCTGTCTTTTTCTTCATTAGCAATTTCATGAACAACAGCTTTAACCTTTACACCCTCTTCCATCAACTCAATCTCATCTACATGAGTTTTGTAAAGGTTTGTAAATGAACTTACCAATCCATTCAAATCACTTGCTTTCAACTGGAATGACCACTCTTCTTCAACATCTTCAACTTCTGCTTCTTCCAATAAAGTTCTTGAAAAGATTAGCGTACTTGTTCCTACTATCTCAACCTTATCCTTATTGACGAGAAAAATGATGTTTTTCATTTTATCGTCTAGAGCCTTATCTGAAAGAACAGAATTAACGTACCCTAATGCTTTTACCAATTCCTGAAATTTTACTTTTACCTTCATATTTTAACCCATACCCTTAGTTAAAGTCTAAACTTAGACCATCAATACCATCTGCGAAATCTAAAATTTCATCGTCATCTTCAAAGAAGTCTGCTAGGCTCTCAACACCCTCTTCAACCTTCTTTGGTTCAGCTTTAGCTGTTGTCTCCTTAGCCTTCTTCTCTCCGACCTTCTTTTCAGCCTTCTTCTCAGCCTTCTTCTCCTCAGCTTTCTCAACAAGGTCGAAAATGTCATCTGTCTTATCAAAAGGATTATCCATACCCTTCTTTGTTTTCTTTACCTTCTTTGGCTCTTCCTTAACTTCCTCAGTCTCTGCACCAAGGTCATCTAAGTCAATTTCCTCAATCTCTAAATCAGCAAATCCGTCTTCTACCTCGACTTCCTCGTCTGCCTCGTCTTCATCTGCTTCCTCGGAATCCTCTACCTCAGAGTCCTCAACCTCGAGTTCAAAGTCATCTCCAACTTCCAACTCCTCAATGGCTTCTTCCACTGATGCAGTCTCTTCCTCAGCCTCTGACTCTACATCTACATCCATACCCAAGAGTCTCTTTGCTTCGTCGATGTCTCCACACTCAATACAGTCAACAACTTTCCTCTGTGTCTCGTATTCAGCATTGATTTCCTCGTACAACTTGTTGTACTCAGTAGTTGCCTTTGAGTAAATTTCCTTAACACTCTTGCCAGCCAAGTCTACTCCAGTTTTGTTCTTGTACTCAGCAACTTGCTTATTTAATGTCTCAACAAGCAACTCCCTTTTACTCTCAATAACAACCCTTTCCATATTGATTTTCTTGATTTTCTTGTTTAGCAGGGATACCCTTTCAATTAACTTTTCCTGTTCCATTTTTAACCCTCTCTACTCATCTATAGCTTTTCTTAAGTAATCACAAGCGATATCTTTTATTCTATCTTCAACAACAGGTACTGCTCTAACCTGAGCGAAAATATCTCCCGTTGTAAGCCTACCCTCAATAATTTCACTGACAATATCTTCTAAACGCTGTAGCCTACTCTCCTGTTCTTCTAAGGCTTCAATCTCTTCTTCAGACATTCCAGTGATGTCAAATGCTTCCTTTGGGTAAAAAACTTCACTTACAGGTCTCAAACCAAAAGGCTCAGCTTTATACTCTGTTGAGCTATCACTGCTCACATATTCGAAAGAAACAACCCAACAATCCTCAATCCTCTCAACAGAACGTGTTGGAGAACCTACATAAAACAAACCAATACCCTCTGCCCCATACAAGATTTCCTGACTTGGGTGGTGTATATGACCACAAATCACTAAGTCAACACCTCTAAAGTTCTTCATCCTGTCGAGGTCAAGTCTCTGGGCTGTAGGTAGATACCAATCAGCCGTACCCTCAATGTGGAAGTCTGCATGAGCTAAAACTACATTACTTACTGCACCCTTCTCAGTTTTAGGAAACTTAAGCTCTCTCTTCTCATCACCATAATTCACAAGGTGAAAACGAACTTCAAGCTCCCCACTGTCATTTAGGTAATCAACCTCATTAACATTCTTCAAATACCCAAGACCACACATCATATCAAAATCTGAAAAAGCACCAAAATCATGGTTGCCTTTTACAGAATAGACTTTACCACCTGTCTTTACATTCAACCTCTTCAAGAATAGCATTACCCTCATTAAGAATTGCCTATCTTTCAAGTTGGTCTCAGTCCTACCAATCAAATCTCCGAGGAATATTACTGCACTTGCACCAGCATCATCAACCTTTTTGGTTATCTCGTCCATAATCTCGTAACATTCTCGGGTGTAGTCTTTATGTTGTCCTTCAAAGGCACTTGTTAGATGTAAGTCTCCAAAGATGAGAACCTTACCACCTTTTATTTTTTCTATTGCCATTATAACATACCCCTATCCGTTGTATATTTCTCCTCACTATACCACAACAACTGTTCCACAATTGTCGCAGATTCTATAATCTATTCCACTCTCTTCAACAAGGGCAGATAACTCCTTGTTAAGGGAGTTTTCTTCAAGCTTCATAGCTTTAATTTCCTTGCTTCTACCATTAATATTGGCTAAAGTCTTAATTACCTCACCAAGAGCAACCAAATCCTCACAATCCACTCCACTTACCTCAGGAATGTTAGCAATTTCAATAAGCTCTTTAGCTTCCTTCTTTATAAATTCTACCAGTTTTAGAGAGTCAATGGAACCTATTTCTGAAACTTCTGGAGCAGTTTTCATCTCGCAAATCTCAGATGCCATACCCAGTAGCCCACTCACACTCTCCAAGTTAGTTACATCTATCTCACCAACCTCGGGTATATCCACACAGGTCATCACAGACCTTCCTGAAGTGACTACATCTTTTATTAGACTTCCAGCCTCAATTACTTTATCTGACTCACTATCTTTTTGAGCCATTAAAGCTATTAACTCAGCATCAATACCCTTATAAGCCTCAAGTTCTTCCTCGATTGCCATAATCCTACCCTCAGTTTTAGAAATCTCTCCATTGATTTGATTTCTATCTGAGTTAATCATAGCATTAGCTCTATAAATCTCTTCAGCTTTTAGAACCTCGTGAAGAACTCTATAGTTATCACTTCCCGTTGTCTGAACAAGTAGCAGAGGGTCTTTATTAGATTGAAAGTTCAAATATGAACCATCTTCCTCAAGCTCGCATAAACCCAAATAATCCCTTATTGGTTCAGGTACACCATTTACCTTAGTCAACCTACTTCCAGCTTTATTTGTGTAAAGCACATCTCCATGCTCTCTAAGCTCCCACAGTGAGTTACCATTCTTATACTTCTGTCTAACAAGCTGTACCCCATCGTCGAAAGATACTACTATTCCAAAGTAATCCTCTCCGAAACGAATGAACTTAGCCTGTTTCTGCTTATAGGCGTCCATCATAGCAACTGCACAAGCTGTCAGCATCGCAGATTTACCTGAGTCGTTATAGCCCTTGATATTTATTACACCACTCTCATCGAATTGAATTTTACCACTCTCGTACCCCATAAAATTCTTTATTTCGACTGATGTTATCTTACTGTATGCCATACTATCTTCTCTCTCCGAATTCTTTTTAATAAAAAGCCCTTACTCTCTCAAGTAAGGGCTCTCAACTCAATCATTTATTTAATCCATACCCTTGCAACTTATTTAGTTGCTACGCATCTACCAATTTAGAAATCTGAATCTGTCTCCAGTGTAGGCAGTTCGATATTTTCTTCTTCCTCTGGAAGAGCCTTCATCTCGAAACCTGATTCGATTGCTTCTGCACCAAGACCGTTTGCCTTTGCCTTGTAGACAGCGAGTAGGTCTCTTGTAGGCTGTAGAAGAGTGTTGGTAACCTCTTCAAGGTCAGCTTCATCATAGAACTGATTCATAATTACAGTCTGCTGAGCCTTTGCTGGAGTCCAATCTTCAGTAGCCTTGTCTAGCATTGGTGCAATCTTCTCGAATCCCTTAACATTCTTAGGAATAACCTTAAGGTTTCTAGCTGCATCTCTTGCATTCTGTTCGCCAGTTTTTGGAGTGTACTGATAGTTTAGGATAAAGATATGTCCACCTGGATGTGATGGTTCATCTTCCATACCCTCGAGTACTGCAATCCACTTATCCTCATAAGCCTGTTCACCGATTGTGTACCACATTACCTTGTACTTTAGCTTACCGTCCTCGATAACTGGAGTCTTACCCTCGTCGTTAACTGTTTCGATAACTACGATTGGGAATGTGTACTTTCTCTGAGCTTCCTTGATAACTCTGTTGCCGTAATATTCAGACTTGATAGCCTTTACAGACTTATCTTCTGAATCGTCCATTGAAAGACCAGCTCTTGAGCAAGCTTCTCTAATCTGCTCCTTAGCCAAATCCCAAGGCTCTGACGTACCCTCGCAAAGAGGACACATTCCTGAATAACCAGCTTCTTCTGGTAGACCTGAAATACATCTGAAGTTTAGGAATCTGTTTCCATCCTGCACTGCATGGATTAGTGGCTTATCCATTCTAAGCTCTACCTTGTCTCCATCAGCAACAGTGTGATTAGGAACATATACCATTACCTTCTTACCCACGGGAATATCAAATACTGGGAAGTTCACTGGGTCTGTTGACTTAGGTGCTCTTCTGCTGATTTCCTGCTTTTCTGCACTTTCCTGTAGTGCAGACATCTGGTCTGCTGTGAATTCTTTTGCTTTAAGTTTCTTTAGCATTTTTCTTTTTCCTTTCTTTTTCTGAGTGTTCTGAGTGTTCTAAGTTTCCAACTTACATCTACACATCTTCAAATGCTTTAACCATTTTACGAGAGTTTAGCCGAGTATGGTTGCCTGGTTTGTGAGTTTTAGGCAAGCCCCCACTCAACTACCACAAAAGCCATACCCAGCCAAACTTTTCAACCTTAGAGCGTACAACATTACTTTAAAACCTACCCATTAGATACTTTAAAGCCTGCTGTACTTATTATTTCAAAGTTAACTCGCTCTAAGTCCTCCTAAGAGGACATATGGTGTAATGGCAGAGAACCACCGAATGCCGAATGCCTCTCCACCACTACACCATATAGACATATTATAAAATGAGGTGAGAATCAACCAATCTTACCTCAGATTTGGCACTTTGAAGTTGAACCCCAAAGTACCCTCTCAAAAGAGAACCCTACCCAGTTGTCATTGCATACTCTGCTTTCAACAGGTGAGAACTCAGGAATCTTATTGGGATCTCTTAACAAGGGGAGTTAAGTAATATCTTTGTTTACAAGGGGGTGTATACAAAGTTATGTCATTACTTAGTTATTACAATTCGTCGAAAAAAGGGTTTTTCGAATCTTAATTCCTGAGCTCTCATCTGTTGAAAATATAGCATTCTCAACAACCAAATATGTTTTTATTCTCTTTCACCTGCCCACCTGCCCTACCACCATCCACATTTATAGTTTAACAATCCTATTTACGAAAGTCCAGCCCTCTCAAAAATAAGTTTTAAGCTATCGAGATTTTTTTATCAGTTAGTGTAACCATGTTGTAGAAGTAACCTACCTTCACATCGAAGTTTCCTGCTACACCGAAGAAGTCACATAGCTGAAGATACATAGTCGTTAAAGTAGATAGCAGTAAATCTCGAATCATACCCTCTCTCAAGTTCACAGAGCCAGTGACTACTGGCGAACTTTTTGAACTATTCATGCAAGAAAACTCTACCTTTTCTGGGCTAACTCTTCTCATTCTTATATTTTCAATGGAAATACCCCTCTGTGATGCTAAACTATCAATCATCGCAGACCCATCAGCTACTATCTCAATTAGCACCATTCCATTAGGTAGATTTCCAATATTTATAACTTGTTTGTTCATAACCTACCCCCTTCTTTACCATTTTAGCCTTTTTTCATCTTTTAGCATAGTGTACTCTCTCTTAGAGAGTTCCTTTAGTAGTAAAGACTTAGGGCTGTAACGAGGATCTAATTCGTAGTCTATATCGTTGTCAGTTAAATATAGCTTATACTTACAACCACTACCATCAGCTTTTCTCTCAGTGCCACAACCATAAATGATTGCGCTGTCATAGTTCTTAGATAGTAAGAAATACAAAGCATCTATGCCTAAAGGGTGGCTTCTAGCAACTTCACCGCTGTTAACCCAGTTGATTACATTTTCAAGTTCTCTTCTGATGTCTGAACAGATGGCGTCCCTACCCTGTTTGCATAGGTATTTGTCACTTGTAGGTTCAACCATACCCTTGTTCCAGTCTACATAGATTAGCTGTTCTCTTGTTCTCATATTGGAATCTTCGCAATAAAGAGTTAGAAATGTATCTCCACCCTCTTCTTTTAGCATACCCGATATTACCAATAGAGCTGGGTCATAAAGGGCTTCTAATGCCTTATTAAGGTTTCTCATAACTCTGTTGAACTGGTCTACAACTAAAACATCTAAAGGTAAACAGGTAAATTTCATCTCTGCCATTTTACTTTCACTCCTCTAAATTTCTATTTTTCTTTCTTTCTGCTTTACAGCTTCAAGAAGAACGTCCTTTATTGACTCTGGTTCATAGTTTTTGAACATATCGTCAATATCTTTCACACTCGAATCTTCCCAAAAGATATAGGAACTACCTCTCGGTAAGTTCCATTCGTCTTCATTCATAACTCTTCTTCCAACCTTGTCGTTATCTGGAACACCATATACCCTTTTGAAGAATCCATAAATACTCTCTTTCTCGGCAGATGAAGTAATACCCATCTCAGCCAAACAAGGAAAACCCAACGCAACTAACATTAATCTATCAAAAATACCCTCAACAATGAAAGTTATTTTTGGTCTATTCTGCATACCCAACATTTCCATTCCAAAGAATAGGCACTTCTTTGAAAAATAAGCACTTGGAGTAGTAATGTACTTTTTATCATCAGGATACCAGCCAATCAGAGCAATAACATTCCCTAGCATATCTTTTACTGGAAATATGAATCTGTCTTCTAGCAACCATCTTCCAGCTTCGCTAAAAAGACCTAGTTCTCTTAACTTCTTATTTTCTTCCCAGCCCATACCCTTTAGCTTCTCAGACTCTACCCAAATGAAATCTCCATAGTTCAGAGCCTTATCAACAACAGAAGATTCTAAATCGTAGCCCCTTGCTCGTTTTATCTCTCTTCTTACCTCGTCTTCATTTTCACCAAGAGTTTTTATTTTTCTAAATACTGCGTTGTATACTTCTACATATTCCTGATATGACATACCCATTTCGTTTACCTATCTGTATCTAAAACCAACCATTAAACCAACAAAAGCAACCACTAACAATAAGACTCCACCAGTTACTCGCCTTTTTGCATTTCTCTGAGCTGAATTGAGTTCTTTCTCGACCTCAGCTTTTCTAATCTCATCTTCAGCTAGAGAATCCATATCAATTTGTCTTACCCTTTCCTCCCAAGATGAGTGGTCAATCCTGTTATGTTGCCTTTTCCAGTCTTTCCACTCTTTCCTACTCATCAACTTTTTTAGTTCTTTCTTCTCTGACCTTTTCATAACCTAATATACCACTACTTTATAATACCACACCTATTTGCTTTCTACAAGCTTCTCTAACAAGTCATTATATTGTCCTGATTTTATTTTCAGAGCAACTTCTCCTCTACCCCTTGAAAGAGCTGATGAGTATTCATTACCAATACTGCCCACTAAAGACACCTTACCCTGACTTCTTGTTATCATCGTGTTAATCATATTACGGTTTATGAAACTTGGATTACTTCTTTTTTCGAGAGGAATAATAACAGCCTGAGCCTGACTTCCTTGCATCTTATGACAGGTTAAGGCATAAGCTAAATCCAAATTTCTAAGGTCTGGTCCCATAGCAACCGTACCCCTTCCTTCTAGGAACTTGCAATAATATAGTACATATACATTCTTATCTAAGTCCACATCATAGTTCTCGACAACCATTACATACTCATTATCACTAGCTTCAGCCCCAAAGTTATAGGTTTCTAACTTATCTGCGTATTCGTCCCTTTTGCTTATTAAAGTTTCAACCTCTTCAGCAGATAAACCACCTGCTGTATTTTCGTTAGCTTCATTAAACCAAGAGCATTTCACTGATGAACAAGGCACAAGTCCAACAACCTTACCCATATCTCCATTAACCATACCCAAGGTTATTACTTCTTGGAAACTATTTCTGCCGTCCCAATTAAATCTTCTCTTTCCATATTGGTTTACATTTATATGAATGACTCTGTCATTCATATGGAAAGTTACTGCATCTCCATATCTCTTATACTGAGTTACTAAAACTCTGTCATTAGCCCTTAACTTCTTCTGAACTATTGGGTTAATCTTTCGAGTAGAGGACATCTTCTCCTCGGAAACATACCCTGAGATTATTTGAATGTCATCTTCTGCAACCCCTTTACTTAACCAATAATCAAACTCACTTACAGACTTTCTTACTAATTCAGTATCTGGGCAAGGAACTCCTCTAAATGAGTCGTTATCGTAAATTAAAGGCTCATCATAACCATTTGACAAGAAGTTGATGACGGAACAGTTATAGTTAACCAAAGAACCCTCAGCTGCTCTCTTGCTAACACCCAACTCTACACAAGGTAATAACTTCATCAAGCTATAAAAAGGAAATCCATTTCCAATCGGTGGCAACTGTTTAACGTCACCCAAGAAAATTATAATGTCTTGACCACCCACATTAGCACACACCTCAAAGAGCAAATCAATATTACACATAGCCATCTCGTCAAGGATATATACCCTTGGGTCTCTGTTTTCGAAATCTAGCTCATCTTTGAGGTAAATTGTTTTTAAAGGTGGTTCCTCTCCAACCATTACAGAGAACATTGAGTGTAAAGTCTTTACTCCACCACCTACAACCTCGCTCAGCCTTCTACAAGCCTTTCCAGTAGGTGCTCCATAACAGTATTCATACCCTTCGAGGTTTTCTTCGAAAACCATTTTCATACACTCTGATGTTGTTGTCTTACCACTCCCAGCACAACCACTTAGCACTGAGGCTCTAAACTTACACAGTTGTATACTTTCTGCTTGTAATGCTTCAAGCTTGAAACCTACTTTTTCTTGATAGGCTTCTATACCCTTAGCTATCATTTCTTCGTTAATGCCAGTAGATTCTTGACCTAATCTTCTTAAAGTATTGTAAATGTGGACTTGTTTTACAACATCCTTACCCAACAAAACTCTCTCAGAACCATCTTCCAATTCTAGCATCAATATTAGACCCATTCCATCGAGAGTTTCCATTAATTCATCGTTGTAATAAACCTCTTTTGTAAAATAAAGTCTTCTATCTAGTAGGAGCTCACAGATATTTTCTGCCTGCTTATCTATTTTTGTAACCTTAGCAAAGGTTTCATACCAGTTTGTTATTACAGTCTTCTTCAATAGAAAACTATTTTCCTTTGTAAGGAATTCTATAATGCTGTACCCAATAAGTGTGTCAATACCTTCCTCCCTTTCAGAGCTACCATTCATACTGTAAAGGAAAGCCAATACACTAAATGGAAGTTTAATTATATGCCCAACTACAAAAGGTTTGCACCACATCAATGCTAATAAATGAGAAACACTGCTTTTAGTTCTTCTCTCAGCATTATATACACTTGAGGCTAGCTCCTTTACACTAACACCACAAATCGTACCCAATATCAAAACGAGTAACCAACCCCCTACTACACAGTCAATCTCTCGAAGAGCCACACCCTGTGACATCTTCACTTCATCTTCATCTGGTAAGAAGTTAGAGAATGTTACATCTTTTTTCTTCTCTTGTTCAGTGATATATTGAAATAGCTCTTTTGCGTTGTCATACAAAGACATACCCAATTCTTTTCCTGTTCTTCCACTTTGAAGTTTAATGTTCCAAGATGATGCAATCTCTTCACACATTTTCCTAAATAAACCATTTATTTCAGATAACTCTTCAGTATCCATATCTCTAAATTTTGACAAACCTAATGAACTTGAGTGTAATGCTTTCTGTATTCCTCTAGATGCACCTGAAAAAGCCTCTGCTAAAGGACTCTCTTCCTGTACGTCGAGATGTTTTGTTAAGTCCATCTTTATTTGTGTTAAATCAACTCTCCCACTTTCAGTACGAATTAAAGGTTCTGACGACATCCTGTTCACTTCTTTCGCACTCAAATCCAAATACTGAGGATACCTTGTACCCACATACTCAGCTATTGTTAAAGTACTTTCTGGGAAATCAAATTCAACCTTACCAGTTTCATCTGAGGTCATAACACCGTTAAATAACCTATACTCTAAATCCGTACCCAAGTTTTCTCTATTGCCCTGTTCCAATGGGTGAACATAGTTTACACCCATTACCCAATTTCCTTCATAGTCTTTTCTAAAAGGAACACAATTCAATGTCCAACCCGATTTGTTGAAACCTTTAATAGCTTCTACACCATATTGAGCCTCTTCATATGCCAAACTAATTGTTGCACCTTTCCTGGCAGTGGATTGCACAATTACATTCTTACCCACTAAAGTCTCATCGTCTAGTGTGATTATCATACTTCCTCTGCTAAATAGAGGTGCTCCAATGGAAACATACCCTTCCTCCTTAAAGTATCCATTATCTTCAAGACATTTTACTGCAAATACATCAAGGATAGCATAATACATCTTCTCTGTTAAGTCTCCACAATTGAAATAAGAGGGCTTTTTTATCAGAGCTCTGACATTTCCATAGATAGCAATGTTATATAATTTCTTATTGCTGTACCTACTTCTTCCAGAGTCTCTATTTGTTCCGATATTAAGTTCTTTCAATAAATTCGCATCAGCCATTTCTGTTTTTTCTCCTCTTATTTATCTTTTATTTTTCTGGTAAAAGCCATACCCAATTTCTTGCTGTTTCTACACTGCTCAACAAATTAAAAGGGTGAAAATTCCACATCTAAACCAAAACAGACAACCGAGAACTCACACCCAAATTTTACCTTTGAAATTATAACATTTACCTTAAAACCTACATATTTTCTAACTGACTTCTTCATCAGCAATTTCAACACTGTGAAAATTGAACGAGTTTTTCAAGTTTTGAGTTTTGCCAACCCTACCCAAGCAGATTAGCAACCCAAAACAAACAACTTACTTCCAACCAACTCTCGACCGTCATCATAATAGCCACTTAGATTATCTTCACCAAGTATTTCAATCAAAGTCCTAACCTGAGAGCCTCCAACCGTACCCAGTTTCATTTTCTTATCTCCGTTGTCCAAATACAAACCGACATCAGACTTCTTAGAGGACTTAACGATATTACTTATTAACATCCATCTGTGTTTCTGAGCATTAAACCCTTTCTTAATTACCAAGCAAGGGAAGTTAAGACCAGCTTTAGCATATCTTGAAACACTCTCCTCCATTTCTCCTTTAGTAGCTTCACTATAGCCCTCGTAGATTTTTTCTGCTGTAGCAACTTCTGAGTTTATTAGCATTTAATTACCTCCGACCATATACATTCTTAATAATTGGGAGTAACAAGTCCCCAAGTTACAAGTCAAACCAGTATCAAAAAGTTTACCGTCTTTCAAGCATAGAACTGGGTTGTTACCACTCGAGTTCTTTAACGTAGATTTAACCGACTGCATAAAAACAGCGTCATCTTCTAACCTAAATATCAACGACATACCCTCTTCTCTCGATAACGTACCCACTCCAAAATTTTTTACCCTGTCAATAGCCATTTTCCTTGTATCAACGGGTTCTTCCTCCTCTTCTACTTCATCTTGAGCCTCAACTACAGGTGCTGGAGACTCTACAAATCCAGCTCTCTCGACATCCTCAGAGCAACCAAACACTCTTCCAACCTCAAACATTGTTTCTGTTAGAGATAAATCTGTTTTAATGTCATTACCATCAACAACATCAACATCTGTTTCACCACTCTTAACTGCACCTAATAAATCTCTCGCAACAGAATCAATCTCTGGTGGAATAACTTTACCCCAATTTTCCTTGTTTTGAATGAAACCCAATATCCTATCTCTACGATATTCATTAATCAGAGCAACTTCCCAGCTCATCAATCTGTCAATATCTCCATTCCACCATTCAATACCACTCTCTTCATAACGGTCTAAAATGATGTCCTGTACTTGAATAGGTATTTCTATGTTTTTAGCTTCATACCAATTACGACCATACCCACAACCGATATAAAGAGGACACCAACCCTCAATTTCAAGCTTCATCGCCTTAGACAAGATACCAAGCATCTTGGCTGGATCAATAGACTTATGAACCTCAAGGAAGATTTCATCATGAACAAAAGCAGATAACAATACTTTTCCAAGCATATCATTAGCAACCAAATAATCAAAAAGCCTTACCATTGCTCTCTTATAGATATCTGCTGCTGTACCCTGAATTCTGTTGTTTCCTGCCTCTCGTCTTATCTTAGAAACTGAAGTTTTTGTTTTATCGAAGTACCTTCTTCTACCAAAGTAAGTACTTGAGAAACCATCTCTAACACCATCTGCCCTCGCCTTGTTAAAGAATTCCTCAATTTTTTCCTGACCTTCAAAGTATTTTCTCTTCAGCTTTATAGCCTTAGCTACGTGGAGAGCATCCCCTACTCCAAAAATTGTTTCAGCTAATGATTTGTCACCCATACCATATGGTAATCCAAAGTTGATACCTTTAGCATTCTTTCTTTGTTTTGAGGTAACAGCCTCATAAGGAATGTTAAACATTCTGGCTGCCTGGTATCTGTGATAATCACCATCTGGGTTGAAGAACCATTTTACAAGATTCTCCTGATTAGCCATACCCGCTAGGATTCGGTACTCTACCGATGAATAGTCGGCATCCATTGCATAAAAGCCAGTTCTAGGCACAATGTACTTTTTGACTGTATCATTGTAGGACTGATAGTTAGGTTCTTTAACAGATACTCTTCCAGTCTCAAGAAACTGTTGAACCTGAGAGAACATATACCCTGACCTTGATGAGAACTTTTCTACATTGTTTGTAAAGTTACTTTCCAACTGTGAAACCTCGCTGTACTCATTTAACATACGAGCAAGAGGATACATATCACTCCCATCGGCATTTTTATAAGACATTAACTTTTTTCTAGTGCCCTTACCAGTTGATGGGTTACCAGTATCCGTTTTCTCTACAATAGGGTAACCCTGTTCTTGGAAGAAAATCTTTGCTAGTTGAGGTGAAGAGTTTGGGTTGAACTCATGCCCAACAATATCTATCATCTCACGCATAGTTCTTTCTTTAGTTTCTCTTATTCTTTGAACCAATTCTTCCAATCTATCTACATCAACACAGTGACCATAATACTCCTGGTAAGCAATTACTATCATAAATCTTACCTCGCATTGATAGGTTGAAAAAGCATTATAACTCTCTAATATTTTATTTTCTTTAGCAAATCTTATCAACCTTAAAACAGTATCAGCATCTGGGCAAGCATAAAGTCTAGTACCATCATACCCCATATCCCAAAACTTAAAGCCATCACCGAACTTACCATCAACGAAATCACTAAGTTCCAAAGTATCCAATCCTAGCAACTGGTGTGTCATTGGTTTCAAACCAAGCTGCATATGTCTATGGTCATTCCATAATGTTGTTTTGATGAGTATAAGAGTGTCTTCAACAATATTACAGCATACCCCCATCGAATACATTACTTTCCAATCGAAACCACCATTCTGTGTAGCCAGTTTCTTAGTTTCCAATATAGGTTTGAAATAGTTTTCAATTACCCAACCAATCTTGCTTTCCTCACACAAATTCTTAAACTTCTTATGACGGAATGGGAAGTAATAAGCCGTACCCTCTTCTTTACATAAGATAAGACCAACAAGCAAATCTGATTCATCACAATTAAACTTCAAGCCCGTAGTCTCAGTATCGAAACCAATTAAGCCATCATGCTCCCAAAACTCTTTCAATATCTCTTCGGCTTTATCCATTTCATTGATGATGAAGTAATTTTGTTCTTTCAACCAAGAATAATTCTTCTCAGGGTGCATTTCAACAATTTCATCAAAGGTGTAACTTGTCTGACCTGACCATGATGCCTCATACAGCTGTCGTCTATATTCAGGAAATAAGTCTTTTAATAAAGCGAATTTTTTCAGCTCTGACTTCGCTGGGTACACTCCCATATTCCTTACTTCCCCATCTTCTTCCAAAATGAGCTCATAATCATCAACACCTTTAATTTCTAAGAATAAAGGCGTACCCATTGAAAGCTTTACTTTTGCCTCAATATTACCAACTTTAGTTTTTATTCTATGTTCTGTAATCTTATTAAAGCCACCTGCACCAATTAAATCACCAACATAATTTATGTTTGTTGTTGGGTTATTCTCAGCAAGGTTTAATACTTCTCTAATAACAGAACCAAACTCTACAAAGAACTCCTCATTTAACCTCGATTTTAGTTTTACACCGTCATAGAACTCTACTCCTTGAAAGACTGAAATCTGGTTAGCACCGATGGTTAGATACAAAGAATCACCAGCCCAAGTTGCTGGCATCTCCTCCCCATCTACACCAAGAAAACCTTTATCCAAAAAAGACTCTCCTGACATTGTCGGAGAGCTCATATATAAAGTTAAGAAACTTCCAGCTGAGTAACCTTCCAACTCTATAAAGTGTCCATCTGTTCTTAAATGACCTCTTAACATAAGTTTTTCCTTTCTTTCGAGTTCAACCTTTCAAGCCTTACCCCAAAGTTCACACCATAAATACAAATTTCACAACTTTTAATTGGTTGCGTTGTACAAATTATGAACACATCACCCTTAGTCTTAACTAACTGAATACTTTCATTAGATTCGAGTACTGCCATAACTAAAGCCATACCCAACTCTGTTTTTAACTGTTCTCCATTATCCGTAACACCACCAAAAGGTCTCAACCAAAAGTCTCTGCCTTCAACCTCTACTGATATTCTCCTTTTATCTACATTTATAATCTCATCAACAAGCTCAATCAAGTCGATTGCATAGAAGAACCTTCTCTCGAAGTTGGATACTTTATCGTAAAGTACTGTCTTGTCTATAAGGCTTACAAACTTAATTTTATCTTCAACTCTCTTTTGTATCTGACTTTCTTTCATCCTTTTGTTTTTTATCTTCTTACCAAATTCTAAGAACGATTCAACGATCTCATCGTAATTATCTTTTAGATAAAAGATAGCATTTGTAATTGTTGATTTAGTGTATTTCTCAAACACCTTATCATACTTATCAAGGCAGGAAACTTTCATATTTCCTAAGTCCTTAAAGACTTCGAAATCAGAAACATACCCACTTGCCATTTCTTTTGCACACTCAATCTCGTTCTCGCTTATTAGTTGGTCAACCCTTTCCTCAAGTATGGTGTCGGGGCTATTTATATCTGCAAGTCTTTCAGACCAAACACCATCAATATTCTCTGAGTCTGGTGATTCCTTTTTAAACTCACTTCTATTTATATTCTTCAATACACTCTTCGTATAGTTTTCTAATTCTCCATAAGATTCATCGTACCTTGAATTTACATGTTCAAAGGTAGCATCAATTGCATCGTCTGCCCTATCGCCATATATAGAAAAAGCATACCCTCTCAAGCCTTGAAGAAGTTCAAATAATTCCATTGTTTCTTGGTTAGACCTGGTGCTTACGTAATCAAAGTAATTCATTCATCTACCTACCTTCCAGCCCAGTTAAATAACCTTCCAAACTTGAATTTCCTTTAGCACAAAGATTTTTAACCAAGTCTGATAACTCCTTATTCTCCATAACTAAGGACTTTAAATCTTCAATAGACTCCTTATACCCAGCAAGAACTCCCAAGAGTAAAGGCACAATATCAATACCGTTATTGATTATTATTACACTTCTTATAGTTTCTAAGTCCTTTGTAGACCTCTGGAATGCATCATCATCTTCCAAAGCCTCTATCTCAACCTCTGAAACTCGGCTTTTCAATGTGTTTGCATCAACTGTTCCATAAGCAGGTGCATCTCCCTTGCTGTCCTCAGGTCTATCCCAAATGGCTACACACTTCTCCACCTCTGAAAACTGCTGTTTCATATCGTTGTCAGAGCAGATTTTTTCATATCCTGCTAAATTCCACTCACTCTTGTTGATGTTTCTACCCATTGCAGATTGGATTATCTCAGTTGTGTGAAGATACCTTAGAGCATTGTCGTCAAGTATTTCTTCTTCACTCAGGTTTCCTAATTCTTCAAAGAGGTCCCAAACATTATTCATTTTTTGGTTTACTTGATAGTCAAAATAATTCACTGTTATTTTCTCCTTTATCCTATCTTACCAAATACATTCTCATCATTCAATAAGCTTCTAAATTAGAATGCAACCTCTTCAACTGTTGCAAATAGCGTACCCATAGCCTCTTTTCTTCGCTGTTTGCTTCCTGAACCAGCTTTCTTAGGCTTTCTGTTCTTGCTCTTCTTTTCAGTATCGTCAGTAGTTTTCTTTAACTTCTCAACACTTTTCTTTACAATCTCAGTTAGGTTATCCAAGTCTGAAAGTTCAACTTCTTTGAACAGATCGTACATACCATCGTAGTAAATACCCAGCTTCTTGTTTCTATCTTCAATATCAAATCTGCCAATGTTGATTCCATCAACTCCAAGTAGCTTACCACCAATTACCCGCAGATTTTTATTTTTCTCACAAGCAGAAATTAAGGTTCTCATATCTGCATAGTCACTTCTTACTTCCAAAAGAGGAACAACTCCTTCAGGGCAAGTAATCTCCTCTTCACACTCAGCAAGAGTAACTTTCCTAAACACCTTACCCCTCATTTTCTCTGGAATCTCAACTTCTTGTAGTTCACCATTGACAGTTATAAACTCAGAAACCATACCCATAGCTTCTTTAAGCTCAGAACCCGTAACCTCTAGGTTTAAACCAACATTAATTGGTTTCTTACCTTCTTCAGTTGGTATTATAAGCTTCCCATTATATTTCTTTGCATCTTCTAAACTGCACCTTGCAATTATTTTCATTATACATCACCGACCATTTCTTCTTTTCTGAGTTCGTAATAAAGGTATAAGAACTTCATTATATCGATATTATCTCTCCAAACACCATCTTCATTTATTAGTTTATACACTCTAACAATTCTTTCATAAGGTAAATCTTCACCAACTATTCGAGGTAACTGCCTTCCATATCTTTTTAGTCTAGCTACTTCTAGTTCCTCTGGAGTGCCCACAAAAGAATCATAAATTACACCATTCAAATACAACTGCTTAATTAACAAAATATCACTTAAACAAGACCTCAATATTCCTCTCAGCTGGTTAGGTTCATACATCTTCGAAAACTCATTCATCTCATTGGCTTTCAAACGCATTGAAGTCTTAATACCTTGAGCAGTATTAACCTTTGCAGTGAGCAGACTCAATACGAATTCGTTTAGTGTATGAACCGTACCCCCACACACTTCTGCTACTTCTTTTCTTGTTGTTACTGTAAACCCAGCCTCCAAATATTCTTTCATCTTGAAAACTGCTTCTGCATCTCTTGCATAACTTCGAGCAACTACCTGAAACATTGCACTACTTATTTTTCCTTTTTCAAGGCTGTCATATAAAAGAAAACTAACCTCTGACCAACGGAGATACGGTATATACATCTCATTAACTAAAGGCATAATCTCAGAAAAGTTTTTCCTGAAGTCTAACATATCTTTATACTTCTCAAATTTGATTAAGAACTCGGAATTACTGTTCTCCAAAATGCCTTTCTTCTTTATGAGCGTACCCCTTATTTTCTTATACTCTAAGACAAATAACCACTTCTTTGCAAGCATACTTTCTACTGAAACTATTTCTACCATAGCTTCAAAATCTTTCTTTGTCTTAATTTCGAAGATAGTATCTTGAACCGAAGTACATTTCTTTCTCAGAGTGTCGTAAATGAATATATCTGCCTTACTTGAGTTTGAAACTACAGTGTGAACATTCTTATGTTCAGACATTAAATCCTTAAAAGGCATTTCATTCCTCCTAATAAGTATACTGCTTTCTATAAAGCTTAGTTAAGTAATCTTTTAGCTTGTCAACATGTAGTGTAACCAACTGCTTATCGAGTTCTTCTCCTTTTAGCATATTCTCTAAGTCATCAAGCAGATTCTTCGCTTCGAAACATAGGTATGGCATACCCTGTTCTTTTGCCACTTTGACCAACTTCGCTCTATCTTTCTCAAGAACATACCCACTCAGAACGAGAGAATTGAAACTTAACTCATCCCAGCTAACACCCATCTCAACAGGTGCTTTTACTGTTTCAATCCCAGCAAATGCAGAGTTAAGAGCTGTCAATACAACTTCTCTTCTCAGGGTATTGCCTTGTTCTGCAATCTTCTCTTCCAGTGACATCTCGGAAAGAGAACATTGCTCAGCTTTAACATCAGCCATACAGTCCCAAGAATCAATCTTTTTCAAATAAACTCCATCAGTCTTACTCTCATCTGTTCTTTCTCTCAGAATAAGCACTGCATACATACCCAAGTTAAAAGGAGTTCCATAAACCAATTTACTGTTTGCAACAACACCACTCACATCATAAAACCAAAGAAGTTCCTTAATTACAGACCAGTTTTCCATCTTCTGTAAGAAACCTACAGGTAATATTACGCAAGCCCCATATTTTGCTGTTTCATGATTTTCTTCCATTGAGCAAAGTCTGTGTAGCATTAAACTTGCATTGTTCTCTATGGCTATACCACGTTCTTTCGCTGATGCAAGAATCTCTGATGATGCCTTTTTATCCACCCTCTCTTCACACATAGAAGATAAGTCAAATACGAAAGGTAGGTTTAACTTGTCCTGTACCCATTCGTTGTCCTGTATAAAGAAGTCGTTTGCTAGCCCATAATCCATACCCTCAAGCCAGTTTACTTCCTCATCACTCTCCAAACCATCTTCCCTGCCTGAGATTTCATATGTTACATACTTCCCAAACTCACTGTCTAACTCACCTACAATGTAGTTCCAAGCCTCATCACTTATACCATTGTTTTCAACATACTCCTCTTTAAGTTCTTGCAGAATGTGAAACTTTTTAACCATCAGCTTACTCATTCCGATATCTCTGCTTTCAGCCAATTCTACAACCTTTCCTGCGAGCCAAGTTCTATAATCATCACCGTTATACCCTTTTGAAAACTCAAAAAGCCTGAACAGTTCGTCAGGCTCAATATCCATAGTTTCAAGGCAGTATCTTACGGCTTCCTTTACGTATTTCATATTTATCTCCTTTTACCACACTGTTTTCATCTACCCATATTATAACATTTCTCTTTTTGAAAAACAATTCCTTACTACTTTTTAAACTCCGTATTCTAAGAGTTCTCCACAATCTCCTCGGTAGTAAACCACAGCATCACTATCAGCCTCAATACCATCATCGTTTCGTACCAATGGCGTACCCGTCTTCTTTATCACTTCACTTAGATACTCTGGCTTGTTGAGATACCATACCCTTACTTTTTCGTGTATAGAGCCATACATACTGTACTCAAGTTCTACCATATTGGTTAAACCAACAAGTTCATCACTATGAACAAAACCATTTTGAATTACCTTTCTTCTTAAAAGTTCGTTTATAACCTCTGGATTAGCAGGAACTACAACTACTTCAGGATTGTAGCCCTTATCTTTTAAATAAGATAGAACATCAACTGACAAACAACCTGTAACTACATCATACCCTCCATTTTCTGCCTTATCTATCCAAGCTTCCATAAAAGCTGGGAACTTGGTTTCATCCCAGCAATCCTCATCATCTATCATATAGTCCTCGATGTGCTTATCAAAATCGTAGACATTTTTATAGTGTTCTTCTGCATATGTTTTACCCATTAGGTCGCTTGCTAATATTATTCTTGTTTTCATCTTTATAGTAGACCTTCCATCATCTCAACACTCGATAGTAACTTAACTTTTTCCTTTTGAACCCCTTTATCTAGTAGAAGATTTACTTGTGGAGTTTCATTATGTAAGAAACGATACTTACAATCTAAGGTGTCAAGAATATCAAATACCTTGTCAATTTGCTGTATATACTTTTGTTGTTCTCTTTCGAGTTCAAGCCACTCGTATACCCACCTATTTTCTATTTCAATTGTTAAAACATCTCCGTGTTCTACAAGACCCCTTAACTTCGCTAAGCCGTCAATAATTTCTTCAAGCTGCAAAGTTTTCAGACTGTCTCTACCCTTATCGGTTCTTATAGAGGTATGTTCAGCTACTGTCTTACCTTGTTTTTTAATGACATACCCAAATTCATACCCATTCTTTTCATTTCTTGCATTCACACTCAACAATACATTCATCTCTACGTGACCCTTCTTTTACCCCACCAGTATTTCTTTTACGGCTTCTTCACTCAATAACCTTCCATCTGGGAAACAAGGCACAACACCTGCCTCGCCACCATACTTAAAACATAATGGCTTACCCTCATAAGCGTCTAGAATTATTATATTTCTTGGTTCATACAAAGGAACTCTCCTAACTCGATTTCCTTGAGCTGTCAGCACACCATTACCTTCATCATCTTCGATGATAGCAACTGGAGAGAGTTTATTTTTTCCTCGAGTCCATTCAATGTGGTTAATGTACCCAGTATACAAATCTTGTTTCCAAACTCCAACCTTTAAGGCAATGTTTCCTAAATTATATTTACCTTCACTTCCAAGTTCTCTGAAAAGGTCTCGATTATTAACCTCAAAAACAACACCATCACAAAAGTAACCAAACTCTTCATAGTTCTCTTCAAAGGCTTCTACAACTGACTTAATTACATCTAGTAAACTGTTCCCATCAACCTCTTCCACATAAGTGAATTCTGGTGTCTGGAAACCATACCCAGTTAGCTGAGAGAACTCCTCCTCTCTTGTTTCAAAAGAGAAGTCTTTCATCAGCAAACCATAAGCTAAGAAGTCTAACAATGCTATCTCTTCATCACTTGCAGAATCTCTTGCCATCGAAGATACTGCTGAAAAAGCAGACTTAATTGTCGGATTGTACATTCTTGCTGTTTCTAACTTATCTTCTTTTAGACAAAGCTCTCCTCTTATCTCTACAAGCCCCAAACCATCTAAGTTGTCGTTTCTATCTCCTAAAATTACTCTCATCTGCCTCGTCAAGTCTCGCCCTGCACTCGCCCTAGCCCTTGATGTAGCACTTACAAGCTCTCCATCGAGATAAACTACCCTAATTCCGTGTCCATTTATCTTATAACTAGCAAAGTAGTCTGTAGGCTCATCAGGCATCCTTTTAAGGAAGTTGTTTATTTCATCACAAGTATAGCTTTTACAAGTTTCAATCGATTGCATTGGATTAACTCTAAGAAGTTCTGTATAGTCAGTAATGTCTCCATCGTCTTCCCAAAGCTCTCTCAAGATATTACTTTCGGGTCTCAAAGATTTAAGGATACCTACGAGAGTATCATAAATCGAGTCTTCAATTATTCCCCCCGATGACATACCCCTCTCAGCTTCTAGAATTGCCCTTTCGAGTTCATCGATTTTATCACTATCAAAACCATCTACACCAAAGTTATCCCAGCTAGATAACATATCTTCAACAATTAAAGTAAAGTTATTCATTTTCAACCTCTCTAAACACATTTAACTCCACTAATTATATAGCAAATCCTTTTCCAAATCATAAATAAAAACATCTCTGCCAAGGTTTTCAAAGAATCTAAACGCTTCAGCTCCAACTTCATTCTCATCGTTTGTCTCTTTTAATATTCTTGCAAAGGGTTTAAGAGCATTGTAATCTCCAGACTGAATCAAATCTTCAAAACAATCATAACCAAAAGCATCATTAACATCTTCAATGTCGGCAAATGTAAAAATTGTAAATCTTTTCATAATTTTACCATCACTTCCTTTAAACTCAATTCAATTACCTCTGTGCTCCTATCTTAATCCAGTCTAACAAGGAAAACATACCCGTCGGACTTTTGCTAGCTACCTTAAAAGGCACATCTCCAAGTTCATTATCTCTCAGCACCATATTGAAAATGACGTACCCATCTGCTTTTAGGCTGTCCATTTCTTTTCTTAATGTGAGGTGTGTTTCTTCTTTATAGAGAGCCTCCATCATAAAATATGCTGGACTATTACCTATATCACATAAGTAAGCTGCCTCTGTAAATAGGCTTTTATTTTTATCTTCCTGGCAATTTATTACGTGCCTGAAGTAACACTGACTCATAGCTTCTGTTAAATCTGCTGTTTGAATGATAAACTCCTTGTTATAGTAAGCTTCCCACCACCATTCAATATCATTAACTAAGCTCTTATCCTCTACGTGAACAATCTTAAATTTACCTATTTTAACTTCATTACTTCGCTTGCCATCATACATTATCGAAAACTTTGCGAAGTCTGCATAAGTTCCACATCTTTTATCAAATAGCGTAGCAGTGTCTATGGCATTTTTTGATTTACTATTTCCCATTTTACACCTCTTAATTTTTTTCTATTACTTTCGCATTTATTGCAATTATTATACCATATTTTGAAAAGAATAGCAATCCAATCAAAATAAAAAGTAGTCACAAAGGACTACCACTAAAGAAATATTCTTAAATTATTTGTCAAGGCAACTCTCAATTATTATCCACTTACCTTACTACCTCCTGTCAAATAATTGATATCAATACCCTTCTGAACATTGTGACAGAAAACATTAATGTTAATCTCATCAGTTTCAATAGACTTAGCCTCAATATGTACCCCTCTACAGAGCAGTTCTTCTCCATTATATATTGGTGTAACTCTATATTTTACATGATTTTTAGTTCTCTTAACATAGCTAGCTACTTTATTTTCAAAAGGGAGCATACCCTCTACATTCATGCATCTTGTTCCAGTGATGAGATTCTTCTCATTAGCATTCTCACCAGCAAGTTCAAAGGCTATTAAATGACATCTGTTATACAAGTACTTACCTGATATAAGGTTGTCATATCGTACAGTATGCCAACCAACTGGCTTCACCATACCAATTGAACCCCTCTTCTCAGTGGGCATTGTTTCAGGTCCAACAAGAGCCTCAGCATACCCACATCGACCAAGTTTATCCTGCTCTGAATAGAACTCATACCCTCTTTCCCAATCGTCTTTATTACTTAAATTAGGTTCTCCTGGCATATTTGTAGTAATATCTACACCATTATAAACTGGTGTATTAGATATTACTTCACTTTGAGTTTGACGAGTTTGGTTTAACCTAGACGCATCTTTTGACTTCCAAATGCCATACCCTTGCTTACTCACAAGAACAATGATGAGAACTAACAGAAAAGCAAGTACCTTTTGTTTCCCATTGTCCCCATACTTTTTACTTTTCTTCATCTACAAGTCTCCAATTATTCCTTCTGCTGACATACCTTTTTCAACATAGCCTTTTCCAGTCTGTTATTTTTATTGCTGTTGCAATCATCTACACCAAAGCTAATCTACTCCCAACCTTCCTGAAGTACATCTGCTAATTTACCGTTAAAATAGGTAAATCCTTCTAATCTCCCCTTCACTTTTAAATAATCAACACTCTCCCCCTGCAAAGACTTCTTTGCATTTCGTGCCAATCGCATTTGATTTTCTTCGGAAAGTAACCTCTCTGGGCTTGACGAACCAAGTACTGTTGCATCTCCCCCTAGAGGTAAAACAAGATAGAACATCCTACCCCTCTCATCTAAAATTGGGAAAACTCCATACCAGTCTTCATTTTCTCGCATAGCAGTTCGTTAAGGTATGTACCAATATCCGAGCCATCATCGACCATATCTGCTGGTATAACAGTCTGGGAATAAAGAACTATTGGGTAGAGTAGCTTCCTTAAAGCCTCTTCATAACCAAGTTTAGAGCAATCATATACATAACACTCATAAGCTGCTCTAATTGCCTTCTGACTACTTGCTTCTTTTATACAAAAATGACTTCCATTAACAAACCCATTCCACCCGTGAGTGTCGTTGCCGTAAGACTCTTCCTGGTAGCTCACATTAAACTCACCAAAGTGTATTACAGGATAACTTTCGCATGCAACCTCACTGAATTCCATATCTGTAAAAGCAAACTTCTTGAATTGCTCAAAACTTAATTTTCCTATTTTCTTCATTTCTTAAAAACTCCTGTTTATTTTATATGTTGTTTTCCATCTTTCTTTTAAGTAGCTTCAAAGCCTCTGTAATTACACCTTTTCTGCAACCTGATTCCTTTAACTGTTCTACTATCTCGCAGTCGCCCATTCCTCCAATATACCCATATGTGTACTCACGATTAAGGAAATCAAAAAAGTTTGTAGCATTTATACTCCAACCACGATATGCTCCTGTTGCATGCTTAGTGTTTGTTATAAACAAAATTGCAGGTCTTTCTAAAACGCCGTTTAAGATGCTATAAACCACTGCCTTCTCGTTTCTAGTCAAGGTATATTTTTCCTGTATTAAACTTGTTAATCGATCTACTAACATAACCCTACCCCTCCAAAATTGAGATTAGTTCCTCGGCAGTTACAATTGGTATCTGCCTCTCACCCTTATCATTCCATTTCTCAACTGTTTTAACTTTGTTTGTATACCTTGCTGGAGAACCATCAGCACCAGCCCAAACAAGATAATCAATCGATTTAGACACACTACCCAAGAAGTTAATATGGTACCTGTTGCCAAACTCTTTTTTACAAAACTCATAGAAGTCATTCTTCTTTGCAAACCTACCCCCAACCTGGTCGGAGCAAACAACATTAAGTTCTTTAACATCACCCAATGTTCTAATGTTTACAAACTCTAACCCTTCAAAAAGGTCTTCCTTGAATTCCAAAAGAGTTGTATAGATTTTACTTGCCATTATTGAAACTTCTTCACCTGACACTATACCCAAGCGATTCTGGACAAAGAATAAACCTTCACCAAACTCTATCTCATCGTATGCGTCCTCTAAAGAATCGAACTCTTGAAAAATCTTTCTTGCAGAGGTCTGTATAAAAGGCAACTGTGCCATCTGAACATACTCCCAAAGCAAGAATGAATTTTTAGCCTGTATTTGTTTGATTATACCGTCTGAAACTTCCTGAGATACATTCTCACTTAATGGCATACCCTCTCGCAATTCGAAGATTGCTAGGGGATTAGTGACACTGTAATGGTTAACAAAGTCAGCTATCCTCGCCTCACCAAACCCCTTCACACCAAGCTTCTCACATATAGCTTCAATTCTTTTTACAATCTTACCCGTACAACGTGGATTGGAGCAAGACAATCCAGTTAATGTCTCTCCAATCCATAAAGGTGAACCACAATCATCACATACATCTGGTAAGCAGTCTACAAAATGTAAAGGAAGTTTATATTTTCCGTAATTTTGTTTTAATTCATCTACAAATATCATAGTGTACCCTTCTTATATTTATTCAACTAAACCCTTCGCAACCAAGAATTCCTTGAATGCATACTCTGCAACGCTACCAAGTTCCTTGAATAATTCTCCTAGACCCTTTCTAGGAACTTTATGTCTGTACTTTTGATACAGCTGCTGTTGTATTTTGTCGTTGTTCTCAAAGTCACCCATCTGCCACTCAACATAATCCATACCCATTCTCTCGGCGACTGAGTTCACATAGATAAATCCATCGTTCTCTAGGTGATGGATATCTTCAGGCAAGCCATCTCTTGCCTCATCAAGTAAATGATAAGTCACTTCATCAAGGGGAATTTGATCTTCATTATCCCCTCCACAAGAAAAACATGAAAACACATCGTAACTGTTCCCATACTCATCAGCTAAATACATAAGATATGCTAAAAATTGATTTTTATCTATCATCTCGAATCTCCTCTTCCTATCTTATCTGTTCCTTCCCAATTGAACGCTTTAACAGTAGCATCCCTGCCTCGTGGCACTCGTCACCACCACTTGAGCCAACACAATCTTCTAGTATAATTGGTCTAATACCCATTTCGAATATGTCTATTGCTGTTGCTAAAACGCAAGCATCTGTATCTACACCAACAAGTGTTACCTCATCAGGTAAACCATCACACAAAGCTCCCAGTGACTGAATAAAGTTTGTGTTTTTTACACATGAATACGAGCATTTATTAACAATAATGTCAGCATGTTCCTCAACAAACGGTAACAAGGCTTTTTCTTCTTCCCCCATCATACCAGTCCATCCAAGGAAAGAGTCAAAAGAGCTTCCTGGCATGTTAGTAAATTTAGTTGCTATAACAGCATAATATTTTCCGCTGTCAAGTAAGTCACGTATGTTATTAGCAACCTTTACAGTCTTATCGTTTATAAATCCTTCCTGTAAATCAATTACAACTAAAACATTTTTCATTTATTCACCTTCCATAAAACGAGTTTTTACCTCTTCAGGGTTAATAGTTCCCCAATCTGGATTCCAATAATGAATCTTGCCAAACCTATCTACTAGAGAAGAGTACATTATTCCTTCTATCTCAGCAGAAATCTCATAGAGAAAAAACGAATTATCATTACCAAACTCTTCAAAATCGCTAGGGGAACCAATATCATTTACTATAAGACTTTCTAAAGTTTTTTTGTACTTATAATTTTTTCTTTTTAAAGGATCCAAACAATGAGTAACCCCGTCATCAGCAGTTACAGTTGTTAATTCTTCTTTCTAGTTCTTCCTCTGCCAACTCAAAATTCATATACATTCTCTCTAAATATGGTGCCACTATATCCCTATTTTGCTTCAAGAAGTTTTTTATACCTTCTTTATTGTTCCAATACTCTACATTTCCATTTTTCAATCCTTTAATTTCAATCATTTTTCATACCTCCAATTTTATTTTGATAATACTATTATACCAAATTGCAAAGCAATGAAAATACCCTTCTAAAATTAATCTTCTTTTTATAATACTGTTGACTAGTCTTGCCAGTATGCTTTTCTTACCATTTTATGCTTCTCTATTTTACCACCACAAGCTTCCCTTCCTCTAGTAATTGCTCTTACATATTTCATTACATTTTTGTAAATTTCTTTATGACCGTCATCTAATTTATCGTATTCTTCTTTAGTTATACCTAATTTCCCAGTCTCGGCAACTCTGTGTATAAGATTGTGATAATCGTTACTAAGCGTCACTAAATTGTCTACAGAATCCCTTCCTCCAAGACTAACAGGCACCTTATGATGGACACTCAAGCTGCCTCTAACCAAAGCAATAGGTAATCCTTTACCAAATCCACTTACTTGACAGGTGTACCCATCTCTTTCAAGAATAGAAAGTCTCAAACGCTCGTCAATTCTATCTCCATTTTTTCTATCTTGCCAATGGTCTTCTATTTCCTCACCTGACCACTCACCAAAGTCATCATCCGAGAATTCTTCTTCATTCTCAACTAAATCTAGTAATTGTTTTACGTCTTCATCAGATAACTTTGGCTTATTTTTGCCATCTCCGTCTACAATATCACCAGCTTCTTCAACTGATGAAATACCCTGTTTATCTTCTTTAAATATTTGGTTCTCTTCTTTTCTTTCCTTCTGGAGCATATTGTATGCCTGAGTAATTGTTTTCTCATTATTCAACAAAGCCTGTTTAATCTCATCATACTCACTTAGCATTATATCTTTTAGCTTCATCGCCTCTCCTGATTCTAATTGTAATAAGAACTCAAGAGTTGCTGGTGTCATAGAACTTTGAAGTTCAAGTATCTGGAACAGATACCACACCTCTCCCCAAGAATGCTTCTGTTTTTTGTTTAGGTATAAAGAAACTGTCATCAGCAAATCACTACCCAGTTCTTTATCTTTAAAGTCCCAAATTACAGCATTACAACGAGTTAATCCATTCTTAACTCCAGCATAAATTCTTCTAAAACCATCAATAACAATATACTTCCAACCCTCATAATCATTCTCAGAGCCACCTGATTCCAACCAATCAGCATACCCCTCTGTTCTCATTACGTGAATTGGATTCAGTATACCAAGTTCTTCAACAGACTTAGTTAGACCTAAATAAGTTTCTTTCCTACCCTTTTTCATTGCCTCTGAAAATGAGATGTCCCTAAAATCAACAACTCCTATTGAAATGTTAAAGCTATCTTTATTCATTGACAGTGCGTCTACAGTTTTACTTTCCAGTTCAACCTCAGACTCATAACTTCCATCTGTTCTAAAATTATTTAATTCTTCCATTTTTACTACCACCTATTCCGTTTTAAACCTTTTTAATTAGTTAAAAGGCATAAACCATTTCTCCAAGTATTTTAGAACATACAAAGGTTAAATCCATACCCAAAAATATTCCTAAGGTTGAGACACACCTCTAAAACCTGAGCCACCCTGCATACCACCAACCCCCATCTGTTGGATTGGCTCTAAAGACTCTCTAAGAACATAAGATTTTCCACACAAAGGACATCTATAACACATTACATCAGCCCTTGAACCATCATAAGCAACCACTGGTATTGTTACCCTTGTTAGCAAATAAATTTTCATACTGCTGTTTCCTGATTTACACACATGGCGAGCCAAGTCCGTCTCAAACTCATCGCAAACAACTACATTTGCTCCAAACATCTGTTTTACTGTTTCTAGTACTGCTGTCCTACTCATATTATTACCTAAACTACTTTCTAATAAACCAGTAGTTACCCTTTCTATTATACTCTAT
>ERZ772925.31-NODE-31-length-45136-cov-5.00191_pt1 | contig 45136 bp, 38 predicted proteins | sample MGYA00511687_ERZ772925 | MGnify/ENA primary metagenome ERZ772925 (study PRJEB29015, sample SAMEA2738087) | human oral metagenome | biome: human oral; feature: human-associated habitat; material: saliva | place: China | collected 2227 ...
GATGAGGCTGAGCGGACTGCTTTTAGGAGAGGAGCAGGAGTAGGCACACACGACTAAGTTTAGGCATTATAGCCAAGTGACTTACTCACGACACGACACACTTATAGTGCAAGAGTGCGGGGACACCTCCCGCAGGGGAGTGATGCGAACCTATATAGGTCAGTGGGCTGACCTATATTGGTCGCGATGTCGACCTATATTGGTCCATGACGCGACCTATATAGGTTCACCCAGCGACCAATATAGGTCGAAGTAGCGAGCACTAAAGCTTCATACCCTCCTCCTATGGAGAGCACCTTCACCAGCTGCTGGTAGAGGCCTATCCCTCAAGCCTATGACTCGCGCGATGAGATACAGCACAGAGAAACATTCCGCCCGTGGAAATGGAGGAAGCTACGGAAGGCAAGGAGACACTATAGTCCTTTGACCGATAAACCAATAGTCGTTTGCACCCAAACCAATAGTCATCTATGGGCAAACCAATAGTGGTTTCGTGTGCAAACTTATAGTGGTTTGACCCCCAAACCAATAGTGATCCGTACCGAGACCAATAGTCGTTTGCGAATCGACTTCTACGGAGCACTATAAATAAGTGTAGCGACAAGGGAGGAGATACGACCTCCATACATACCTCGTACTTGGATGCTGAGAGATGAGGCTGGGCGGACAGCTTTCTTCCGAGACTATAGGCTTAGTATGCAGCATTTACCTACCTTTGCGAGTAGTATTCATTCCCTCTTTATAACCCCATAGAAATTATGAAGCTAAAGCAAATCTTCATGCTCCTCGGAGCAGTCCTCCTTGGGCTCACCGCCTGCTCCAAGGGCACGCCTAACAACCCCGACCTAAGTAAGACCCTCGCTGGCACTGAGTGGGAGGCCACCGTTCGGGAGTCCGATGCAGGTAACAAATCGGTAGTCACTACGATAGTCCTCAAGTTCATCGACGACACCAAGTTCACGTCCCAATCCACCCAACAGACGATAAAGAATGGTGCGGTCGTCGGTGCTGACGGCGCATGCCTCTCCTTCGATGAAGCCGATGACACTGATCAGGGCACTTACACCTATCAAGGTGGCGTCGCTACACTCCTCTTCAACATCCGAGATGATGAAGATAATGCTATCAAACTGGCACTTCCTCTGACAATGGACTCCTCCAAGCAGCAGCTCACAGGTAAAGCCCCAGAGTCAGGTACGATATTGACCTTCGTCCGCAAGAAGTAAGGTCGCACCCGCACATACCCCATAAGACTCGCCCCGCTCTTCTCTCCATAGAAGAGCGGGGCGAGTCTATTTACAGCCCTCCACGCGAAGAGGAGAAGGGAGGTTGGCAACTCTGTATAAATCTCCTACCTTTGCAAAGATTCAATAAATCACTAACCCCATAACAAAAGATCGTATGAAGCTAAAGCAAATCTTCATGCTCCTCGGAGCAGTCCTCCTTGGGCTCACCGCCTGCTCCAAGGACACGCCTAACACCCCCGACCTAAGTAAAACCCTCGCTGGCACTGAGTGGGAGTGCGTTATCCAAGGGACCGAGCAGGAGAATGGTGAAAAGGAAGTTGAAACGCTACTCCTCCACTTTATTGATAACACCAAGTTTACTGTCCTGGGAACTCACAAGACCCTCAAGAATGGTATTGTAGTCAATACAGAAGAACCAAGTGCATCCGAGGGCACCTACACCTATATCAATAAGGTGGCTACACTTACTACCCAAACCATACGTAATGGCAAGACCGAAACTGAGGTACTTACCCTAACAATGGATGCATCCAACATGAAATTCACTGGAACAGTGACTGATGAGGATGAATCCCATACATTGACCTTCGTCCGCAAGAAGTAAGGCACATCTGCCCACATATTCCCATAAGCTCCGCCCAGCCCCATCCCGAGTGATAAGGCTGGGCGGACTGCGTTTAGGAGAGCGTGAGAGGTCGCACAGCAGCCCTTTCCGACTATGCACTATTTCCCCTACCTTTGCGACAATTCAATTATCAATACCATTATAGATATGAAGTTCAAATACACCCTGATACTCCTCGGAGCTGTTCTCTTTACCCTCACCGCCTGCTCTTCGTCCAAGGAAGATGACCCCAAGGAGGATCCATTCGTTAAAACTATGTGGGAGTCCTCCAGCTATATTGGGAAATATCCAAATGGCGAACAATACCACTTCCAGACCTGGATATACTTCAAAGAGGATAAGCATATCGCATTCAGGATAGAGGAGGAATTAATACGGGAAGAGGGTGAGGGTAAAAGACACACGACTAAGGTCCTTTCTCTTCCCTACACCCGTAAGGGGATGGTGGCGACAGTTCACGTGGCACGTGAGATAACCCCGGGAGGAATCGGGCCCGAGCGCGAGCCATTTAAGCCTGACACATTCACCTATACCCTGGATGCATCCAAGCAGAGACTCACCTGCAAAAAGCACTCAACCGGAGAAATCACCATCTTCACCCCGAAGAAGTAAGGCACATCTGCCCACATATTCCCATAAGCTCCGCCCAGCCCCATCCCGAGAGATGAGGCTGGGCGGACTGCTTTTCGATGAGCTCGAAGCAAGCAGAGTGGAGAGAAGCAAGCAGCACATAGAGAGCTGACTTACAGAGGTTAATGGAGCATCCCGCAGTCATAGGAGGCAAGTAGCAGCGTCGCACGTAAAACGAACCAGTACTGGTCACGAAGCGAAGCAGTACTGGTCAGCTATAGTTACCACTACTGGTCGGAGTGCGAACCACTACTGGTCAACTCATCGACCAGTAGTGGTTACTTTTCCTCACTCATAGCGATCCTAATCGCCCCTTCCCACAGGATCTCCCTTTATCCTCGGCAGATAGCCCCCCCCAGGGCAACCGCATCAAAATGTAAGTATCTAATTGTCAATATTCATTTTCTTGTAAATCAAGGCATCTAATGGTTATCAATAAAATGCAACAATCTAATAACCAGAATGTTGTAGTTTTCTCGTGATTTTGATGCGGTTGCCCTGGGGGAGCCCTGAGAAGATATCTATAATTCAGAAGAAAATTCATACATTTGCAAATGTTCCACAATACATTAAAAGAACAATAACAACAAGCAGTATGAAACTAAAGTACATCTTCACGATCCTCGGAGTTATGCTCCTTGGTCTCACAGCATGCGGAAAGAAGGACACCCCCAAGACCGCTTCAAACAATCCTTTCGCAGGAACTCAATGGGAATATGTTCTCTCTGCAGCCGCCGATGAACAAGGTGAACGCGAAGTAATCATAGAGGAAGTTAGCTTCCTTGATGAGACCCACTTGGTATACCAGCACAGCTACAAAGTCGTGAAAAAAGATGGCTCCATCAAGGAGAGTAGCAAACCAGACAAGGTAGAAGCCACCTATACCTACAATGGTTTAGTAGCCACATCGACCGTCACAGTCCTGGATAAAGAAGCAGGGAAGCAGCAGAAAGTAAAGCTCATCCTCACTATGGATGAAGCGAAGCAAAAGCTTACAGGTGTAGCATCCACTGAAGGTGAAGAAGATCGTACGATAACCTTCACTCGCAAGAAGTAAGAAACTATCTCCATCAACTAAAAGCTCGCCCCACGCTCTTCGTGCGAAGAACGTGGGGCGAGCTTTGCTTTAAGATGAATACAAGAAGAGGACTAATAGTAGTCGGTTCTTTACGGTAAAGCTTACTTCCTCCCAGCAGACAAAACCTTGAAAAGCATCCACTATTCGGGCGCAAAGCCTTATCTTTGTATATCTATATCCTCGTGTCAAGACAATCCAAAGAGTTATGATGGATGACAAGCAACTCGCCCTCGACATGCGCTACCTCCGTATGGCACGCATCTGGGCTGAGAACTCCTACTGCGAGCGCCGTAAGGTAGGCGCCCTCATCGTCAAAGACAAGCGTATCATCGCCGATGGCTACAACGGCACCCCCGTGGGCTTTGAGAACATCTGCGAAGACGAGAATGGTCAGACGAAGCAGTATGTGCTCCATGCCGAGGCCAATGCGATCACGAAGCTCGCCAGCAGCACCAACGACAGCTCTGGCGCGACGGTCTACGTCACTGACGCCCCCTGCATCGAGTGCGCCAAGCTCATCATCCAGAGCCACATGCGCCGCGTCGTCTACAGCACCGAGTACCGTCTACGTGACGGCATCGAGCTCCTCCAGCGCGCTGGCATCCAGGTAGATTACCTTCCCCTCGAGGACTAACCGACTCTTTCCCCCACCCCTTCATCATCCTCTATAGCAGACAGCATGCAATCAGCACCCAACGAGCAGCCCGGCTCACCGCGCCCCGAGCGTAAGGCCCACCTCCTGAGTGGAATCACCTACGGGCTTATCACCGTCTTGGTCTTCCTCTTGGGCATATTCACCTCCAGCTACTTCGGCATCGGAGGCCGACGCGGAGCGACTGGGAAGCTCGGCGAGATCTATTCGCTCATCCAGCAGTACTACGTCGACTCGACGGATATGGACAGCCTCACCGAGCAGTCCCTCCCGCTGATCCTCTCACAGCTCGACCCCCACTCCGTCTACCTCAGTGCAGAGGAGAACAAGGAGTCGACCGAGAGCCTTGAGGGCTCGTTCGCGGGTATCGGCGTGCAGTTCAATACGCTCCTCGACACCGTCGTCGTCGTGCGTGTCGTCGAGGGTGGTCCCAGCGAGCGTGCAGGCCTGCAGCCTGGCGACCGCCTCCTACGTGCTGACACGACGAATCTCGTCCGTGACTCCATCACCTCTGAGCAGATCATGAAGGCGCTGAAGGGTCCTGAGGACACCGTCGTCAAGCTCACCGTCCGCCGTGGTGGGAAGACCTTCACCACCTCGGTCGTCCGTGGCGCCGTCCCCGTGCCTACCATCGACGCGAGCTACATGATCCGCCCCCACGTGCTGTATGTGCGCCTCAATAAGTGGGGCACGCAGACGCCCTTAGAGTTCCAGCAGGCCTATGCCGAGCATGCCTCCGAAGGCGTCGAGCGCATCCTCATCGACCTCCGCGACAATGGCGGGGGCTATCTGCAGGCCGCTACGGCACTCGCTACGGAGTTCCTCTCCAAGGGTGATCTCCTCGTCTACAACAAGGGCGCACACTATCCCCGTGAGGACTTCAAGAGCCCTCGTGACGGACGTCTGCGCCAGCTCCCGCTCATCGTGCTGGTGAACGAGAGCAGTGCCAGCGCCAGCGAGATCTTCGCCGGTGCTATGCAGGACCTCGACCGCGCGCTCATCGTCGGCCGTCGTACCTTCGGTAAGGGCCTCGTGCAGCTCCCCTTCGAGCTGAAGGATAACTCCGTCGTACGCCTCACCGTAGCTCGCTACTACACCCCCTCGGGCCGTAGCATCCAGAAGAGCTATGCCAAGGGCTACGAAGCCTACGCAGAGGATATCGAGGAGCGCTACCTCCATGGCGAGTTCTACTCGGCCGACAGCATCAGCCGCCCCGACACCACACGCTACTACACGCGTCTGGGCCGTGTCGTCTACGGCGGTGGCGGCATCACCCCCGACATCTTCACCCCGCGCGACAGCGCAGGGATCAACCCCTACTACATCCGTCTCCTGCGCTCAGGGACCTTCCAGCGCTTCGCCTTCAACTACGCGGACCAGCACCGTGCGCAGTTCCAGTCCTTCGGCTCGGAGAAGGCCATCCAGGACTACCTGCATTCGCAGGGCGAGCAGATCGTCTATGCCTATGCACGCTATGCCCAGCAGAAGGGCGTACCCCAGCGTCCTGGCTACCTGCAGGAGTCGATGCCCATCCTACGCCGTGACCTCATCGCCTTGATCTCCGACCTCTTGGGTGGGGACAAGAATGCCTTCTATCGTGCACGTAACGAGGAGGACCCCGAGGTCAAGGCCGCTCTCGACCGCCTCACCTCTGACGACTGGCGTCCGACGAAGTAACCCTATGGACAAGCCTACCCTCCGTCGTGAGCTCCGTGCCCTGAGCCGTGAGCGCCTCACCGATGAGCTTCGTCTCACGGGGAGTGCGTCCATCATCTCCCAGCTCCGTCAGCATCCCCTCTGGCAGCAGGCCCAGCATGTGGCTCTCTACTCTGCCCTACCCGACGAGCCGAACCTCCGCACCCTCATCGACGAGGTCGCTACGACCAAGCAGGTCTACCTCCCCCGCGTCCTCGACGGCGAGACGATGGATTTCTTCGCCTTCGCTGGCTGGCAGGAGCTTGAGCAGTCGGGGAGCTTCGGCATCTATGAGCCCCGCCTTGAGGCTGATGGAGCCGTAGACCCAGTGACGCTGGACCTCCTCGTCATCCCCGCTCTGGCGTATGACCAGGCGGGCTACCGCCTCGGCCGGGGCAAGGGCTACTACGACCGCTACCTCAGCCGCTGCCCACATGCCAGCCGTATCGGCGTGACCTTCGCCCTCCGCCCCATCGCATGCCTCCCCCATGACCCATGGGACCTCCCCGTGGAAGCCGTACTCACCCCACAGCCTGCCCTCCTCTAACCGCCCCCACTATGTCCTTCTCTCCAGCACAGACGACCCTCACCCTCTCGGGGAAGCTCCTTACCCTCGAGCGCCCCGTCGTCATGGGTATCGTCAATGTCACCCCCGACTCCTTCTTCGCTGGTAGTAGGATAGCAGGCGAGACGGCACTGCGCACCCGCTTCGACCAGCTCGTAAGCGAAGGAGCTGCCATCGCCGACCTCGGTGCCTACAGCTCCCGCTCAGGAGCTGATGAGGTGAGCGTCACGGAGGAGATGGAGCGCCTACGCCCTGCCCTTCGCATCCTGAGAGACGAATACCCCGACCTACCCATCTCGGTAGATACCTTCCGCTCGGAGGTCGCCCGTATGGCCGTCGAGGAGTATGGCGCCGCTATCATCAACGATATCTCCGGCGGAGCACTCGACCCCGAGATGTACCGCACGGTAGCCGCCCTGCAGGTACCCTATATCCTCATGCACATGAAGGGCGACCCGCAGACCATGCAGTCGCTCACCGACTATAGTGACGTGACGCTCGAGGTCATCGATTACTTCGCCGAGCGCATCGGTAAGCTCCTCGAGCTGGGCCTGCACGACATCATCCTCGACCCAGGCTTCGGCTTCAGCAAGACCACGGAGCAGAACTATGAGCTCCTCATACACCTCGACGACCTCACCCGCACCTTCACACAGCCCGTCCTCGTCGGCGTCTCACGCAAGAGCATGATCTACCGCCCCCTCGGCTGCACACCTGCCGAAGCCCTCGGTGGTACGACCTTCCTCCATGCCCTCGCCCTCGAGCGTGGCGCACAGATCCTCCGTGTGCACGATGTACGCGCTGCCGCTGAGGCCATCACGCTCTACGAGCAAGCCCGCCCCTACCTCCACCGAGAGGAGCACCTGCACTATAGCTTCACTCGCTCACACTAACCCCCGACTTATATCGCCCTTATGCTCGCTTGGCTCGACATCTCCATCAAGGACATCATCGACATACTGCTCCTCGCGGTCTTCCTCTACTACGCGTTCACCACGATGCGCTACTCGGGGAGCCGCTCACTCTTCATGGGGATCATCGCCTTCCTCGGGATCTGGCTCTTGATCTCGCAGGTCCTGCAGATGCGACTGATGGGTGCGCTGCTGGATAAGTTCATCAACATCGGCTTCATCATCCTGGTCATTATCTTCCAGGATGAGATCAAGAAGATCCTGGTCACCATCGGCTCCGCCCAGCGCTGGCGTAAGATCCGCCGCTTCTTCCGCGAAGGCTCAGCGAAGGAGCAGGAGGAAGAGGACTATATCGCACCCGTCGTGCTGGCGTGTATGAACATGGCGCGTAAGAAGACGGGCGCCCTCATCGCCATCCAAGGCACCTCAGACCTCACGCCCTACCAGCACGCTGGGGAGCGCTTCCTCGCAGCCGTCAATGCCCGCCTCATCGAGACGATCTTCTTCAAGAATAGCCCCCTGCACGACGGCGCTATGATCATCGCTGGTGGGAAGATCTGCGCTGCAGGCTGTATCCTACCTGTCGCCAGCGACACCGACCTCAACAAGGATCTCGGCCTGCGCCACCGCTCTGCCCTCGGCCTCTCACAGAAGACCGACGCGAAGATCATCATCATCAGCGAAGAGCGTGGGACGATCTCGCTCGCCTACCGCAGTGAGATCATCGTCGACATCACGCCCGACGAGCTCCGCGCCCTCCTTGCCTCCGAAGACTAAGCACACCGCTCCACAAGAGTACACCGCACGGGCCTATCCGCTTAAGCCCCTACGACACGATACACTTAGCCCCCACCACATCGAGCTGATCGCTCTTGTGGTGGGGGCTAATCTTATTCTATCAGGTAGGGCACGAGCCCTACGCTCTTACTTACGGCGGGGAGGGAGGTTGTAGTCGAGGACCTTATCCAGCCCAAGACGGCAGGCGGGGCAGAAGTCGGGGGTATCATTGGTGCGCATACGGCAGTTGTAGCTCGCACGGTACATACCCTTCGCCAGATAAGCGCCCCCTTCGTAGAGCCCGACGGGGTACTTCTTCTGGAGCTTCGTGGGCGTAGGCATGGGCGTACCCTTCTTGATCAGGTGCGACCACTTACCGGAGAAGTCCTTGAGGTTCGTGACGTTCTGCTCCCAAGGCTCGACCTCGGTAGCGTGTTCGCTCGCTGCCGCTGCGTCGCCTTCGTGGAAATATTCGTCCGTCAGACCGCCGAAGCTATGGCCGAACTCATGTACCACCACGGGCAGGTACCACTTGTGATGCGTCGAGGAGATGAGGTACGAGTTGTACATACCGCCACCGCCGTAGACGTCGCTATTAGCGAGGATGATGAGGTGCTCATAGGGGATGCCGATGAGGGCATCGTTGATCGCCTTCACACTGCGCGTCGTCAGATAGCGATCGGAGTAGAAGGTATCGAAGTGCGAGGAGAACGCCGTGCGGGGCCAGCGCTTCTCACGAGGCACGGCGACGCCCGACTCTTCGGAGGGAGAGAAGACCACCACAACATTGAAGTGCTGGCGGTTGCTCTTGAAAGGCTCGTAGTTGAAGAGCGCTTCGGTAGCGGCCTCGGCATCACGGAGGAAGATAGGCATCTCAGCCTCGGTATAGCCCTCAGCGAGGAACGCCAGGTCGATGCAGTCACGGCTGTCCCCCGAGTGGATGAGGTACTTGTGCTTCTGAGGCTGCTTCATCGTCTGGTCACGGATGAGGATATCTTTAGGATCGATACGCTGCGTCTGATCAACGATGGTGCGCTGCTCGGCATTGCACAGGCGGAGCGTCACCTTCACAGGAGCCTTGGGGAAGGGGATGCGCAGCACCTCCTCATAGGAGCGGCGCTCGGTCTTCGCCAGCGGTGTCTGACGCCACTCGAGGTAGAGCGGGTTGAAGGAGAAGGCATAGATCAGCTTGCCCGTGGCTTCGTCATGGACGTAGAGCTGGGCATTCCCTCTGAGGACGAGGCTGTCGAGGTAGTGACGACGGCCAGCCCAGCCCTTGAGTAGATGGGCTTCGTCGGGCGTGATCTCAGTCGTCGACTCGCCCCCGGTGAGGATGTAGTCCAGGCGGAGCGTGCTGTCTCGGAAGAAGGTCTCAAACGGCTGCTGCGCCGAGGCGCAGCCACTCCCCACGAAGAGGAGTAGGAGGAGAAGAGATAGGTAGGTTCGCATAGTTATAGTGGATATAAGGGATTAATCGTGCTTCGGGGGATAGGGCTCCGTGGCGAGTGCCTTGTACATACGCTCATAGAGTGGTAGCTCCAGCCCGATACGGCGTGCTGCACGGACGACGTAGCCCGTGAGATTCTCCAGCTCGGTAGAGCTCCCCGCCATGAAGTCCACGTGCATCGAGCTTGTGCTGGAGGGGATCATAAAGGTCTGACGCTCGACGGTGCGCTCCACAGCGCCCTCGCCTAAGTCGTGCCCGAGGGCGGAGAAGAGCGTACAGAGCTCCTCGATGAGCCCACGCATCTCCACGGGGTGCGACGCGAGAGCTTCGCCCACCGTCATATTGTAGTAAGAGGTACCCGTCGCGGTAGCCGAGATCATGAGGAACTTCTTACGGATACTCTCCTCGATATCGTCGGGATTGACCACGTGCACACCGACGGACTCCAGGAGGGCAAAGAGCTCACGCTCCTCAGCGCTACGCTCAGCACCACGCGAGCCGAAGAGGAAGATCTCTCGCTCGGCCTCTAAAAGGATCTCCCCCGCCGTAGGCTTGCGCCCCGAGATATAGACGCAGCCGTCCCAGACACGAGCTTCGGGGAGAAGCGCCTGGATCTGATCGGTGATATCCGCACCATTGAGGAGGGGTAAAATGATGGTCCGAGGCGTGATGATCGGGCGGAGCTGCTGGATATTTGCCTCGAGGTCGTAGCTCTTCGTCGCGAGGATGAGGAGGTCGGTAGGTGGCAGGTCGTGGGGATCTTCGGCTAAGTAATCGGGGCGCACGGTGAAGTCCCGCTCGGGAGTGTGGACATGCAGTCCGCGCTCCTCGATAGCAGCACGGTGTGCGCCACGGGCGACGAAGCTGATCGTACGGCCGAGGCCCTCACGTCGGGCAGCCTCTACGAGCATCGCTCCGTAGTAGCCCCCGACACCGCCAAGGCCGGATATGGTGATATTCTTGAGTAGCATAAGAGGACTATATACTAAGACTTATTTTTCAGCTTATTAAAGGCTCGTCGCCCCATAACAAATGCCCTGGGAGCGATGAGGAATAGGCGAAACTTTATCCGTTTCGACCGCGAGCGGAAGAGATTACGGAAGGGGCGACATCGGAGCTTGTAGGCAATCTGCAGATAATCAGTCACCTCTTCCTTATATCGATCGGAGGCACGACATAGCAGACGGAAGTGGTACCAGAGGCTACGCACGGCCAAGGTATTAGCATACTCCATATAAGTAGTATCCCCCGCATGCCTATCAATGGATTCTTCTATATCCGCAAAGAGATCTCGTAGATCCGGGATCTCAGTCGCTGTAATCGCCCCAGGACGCTGGATACGATAGTTGTAGCCTGCGATAGGTAACGCATGGAAATCGCCTGTACTCTGATAGAACGCCTCAAGAGAGTAGACGTTGTCTTCCCACTTCGACCCCTCACGGAAGGTAAGCCCCTCTATAGCTTGGCGGCGGTAGATACGACTCCACACAGTTGCTTCGATAGCAAGTTTATTCGCAGTAAGGTAGCTATCTAAAGCCTCCTCCCGCGACAAAGTCATCTCGGGCATAAGGCAAGGCGAGGAGCAAGTATCCTGCACTTTGTTGCACCCATAGCCAAGGATAGAGACTTCTGGATGCTGCTGCAGATAGCTCACAGCCGACTGATAGATCCCAGGCTCCAGCCAATCATCGCTATCGACGAAGGTCACCAATGGGCAATCATCCGTATAGGGAAGAGCGAAATTGCGTGCAGAGCTTAGCCCCCCATTCACCTTGTGGAGAACAAGCACACGAGAGTCACGTGCAGCATACTCATCACAAATAGCTCCGCAACTATCGGGAGAGCCATCATCGACGAGGATGACCTTTAGCTCCCGATAGCTCTGAGAGAGGATTGAGTCGATGCATTGGTGGAGGTAAGCTTCGACCTTATAAACAGGGACGATGACCGCAAGCTTCATGTGGAGTTATTTACGGCTAAGCAAGGTGCGCACGAGGGTACGAATAGCAAAGGACGTGCGGGGATAGGCTAAGAAAAGCTTCACCTTCCTCACCTTCAATGCTGAATGGAAGGCATTAAGATAAGGACGAGCTTTCAGCTCTTCTATGATCGGCAGATAGCGCTCCAGCTCCCCGACAGCGACAGAGTAGGTAAAAGACGATAGATATTTAATGTGATACCACAGACAGTTAGTCGCAAGGGTATTGGCTAAAGCTAAGAAATGAGCATCATCTGGATAGCGCTGTATTGCCGATTCGATATCCCAAAGAAGGGATCGCTTATCAGGCAGTAGCTCGGAGGTCATAGCCCCAGGGCGCTTACTCCGATAATTAACCCCAACAAGGGGTAAGATATGATATCCACCCGTACACCGATAGAGTGCCTCAAGCGCATATACAACATCCTCCCACTTACACCCCTCGGTAAAGGTCAGCCCATCAATCACCTCACGCCGATAGATACGACTCCAAACCATCGTATTGATGATATTGGAAGTCGTAGCTACATAGCGAAGCAGAGCTTCGTCACGTGTCAAATGCTCCTCTGCAGGGATTAAAGGGATGGTCTTCTCCTCTGTGACAAGATTGTAGCCATAGTTGATGATGCTGACCTCAGGGTGTGCGGTTAGGTAGCTTACCCCCTTCTGATAGATATCAGGCTCCAGCCAATCATCGCTATCTAAGAAGGTGACGAGGGGACAGTCGTCAATGTGCTGTAGAGCCAGGTTACGCGCCGAACTCTGACCGCCATTCGGCTTATGCAGAGCGAGGACTCGAGGATCACGCGCTGCATACTCATCACAAATCGCTCCGCAGCTATCGGGCGAACCATCATCAACAAGGATCACTTTCAGATCCTCGTAGTTCTGCGACAGGATCGACTCGATACACTGACGCAGGTAAGGCTCTACCTTGTAGACGGGGACGATGACGGCAAGTTTCATTTATCTGGAGAGTATTTCGTGATAGAACTGTAGGTAGCCCTGCGCCATACGACGGTAATCAAAGAGACGAGCACGAGCACGGAGAGCCTCTGCGTGAGAAGGTGATATATCATAAGCGCTCAGCCCAGACAAGATAGTCCCAGCTATAGCTTCGGGGCTTACTTCGTCGAAGTAATAGGCGACATCGCCCCCCACCTCGGGAAGACTTGTAGCAGGACGCAGGAAGATAGGCTTCCCTAAAGCCATAGCCTCCACCACTGGCAAGCCAAACCCCTCTGCAATGGAGGGCTGTAGCAATGCACGGCAGTGCTGTAGCAAGGATGCCTTCTCTACATCACTCACAGCACAGAGGAGATGCACACGATCCTCCAATCGATGTTGCTGGATCGTATGCTGGATCTTGGAGAGATATTCAGACTTAGCCTCCGAATAGACTAAGACCAGATGCAGGTCAGCAGGGAGATGGTAGAGCGCAGGGATGAGCAGATGCTGCTGCTTCTTCTCATGCAAGACCCCCAGCGCCAAGAGATAGGGAGCATTGGGGACTATAGGATCTCGAGCGATACCTGATATCTGCCCTTCTTCAGGAAGGAAGATCCCATTATGCACGACCGTGATGGGGGTCTCCTCCGATATCTGGAAGAGGTCACGATGCTGCTCCAAATCATGCCGCACAAATTCGGAGATACAGACGATCCCATAGGCACGATTCAGATTACTCGCCACCAGCTTCAAGAGCTTCTTTCGCTTTGACTCGGGGAGAGGCTCGGTGAGGAAATTCAAGTCATGAAGGGTGACGATGCACTTTGCCCCCCATAGCTGCGGGAAGTAGTGCTGACGTTGGTGCGTGATATGGACTAAGTCATAGCCCTTTGCCTGCACACTGAGCAGAGAGTGCAGAGGCGAGAAAGGCTTCCTATTATCTATAGGATAAGAGGTCGGAGCATAGTAGTGAAGGTCCAGTGATGGATCCCGAGCCTCCTGTAGTCCCCGAGCAAGGGCATGCCCATAGTACCCTAATCCCGAGTAGGGATAGCGGGTACGCTCCAAATCTATGAGGATACGAGGCTTCATCAACGTGCGGTATTAGAGTTGGCTAAATATCTCTTCCCATCGCGAACGAATCCGCTCTGGGCTATAGTCGAGGCAATGTGTCTGAGCTGCTTGAGAGAGGCGACTTCTCAACTCCACATCCTGACAGAGCCGTCGAAGCTGAGCTGCATAGGCATCCAAATCAAAGGGAGCAACAAGGCATCCATAGGTACTATCCTTCCCTATAAGCTCACGGATACCTGCCGAGCTATCGAAAGCTATGGGTACAACTCCCGACGCTTGTGCTTCGCTCAGGACAAGTCCCCACCCTTCATAGGTCGAGGTCATCATCAGAATAGCCCCCGACGCATATACGGCTGTCGCATCAGCGATATAGCCCTTGAGCGTGATGCGGGGAAGTTGCTTCTGCTGAATCATGCGGCGCAAGAACTTCTCTTCTGAGCCTTTCCCATAGATCTCTACCTCCCAGTCAGGCAGATCCTGACAGACCTTCTCCCAAATCTGCAGGACTCGATCTGGACGCTTATCCGCATAGCTCAGACGTCCGACGAAGAGGATTTTCTTCGGTCGGTCCTTAGCTGGTATCGGCTGATGCTTGGGTAGGAAGGCCATATTCGGTATGACGGCAAAGCGTGAAGCTTCTTCGTCATTCAGCCCCAAAGCCGATACAAACTCCTGCACATACTCGGGGGTCAGCGTAATAAAGCAGTCTACCTGCCGTACCAAATCTCGGTAGCGAGTACGGAGCTTCTCCGCAGAAGTTAGTGCCAGACGCAGACGACGCAGCGTCAGGCTATAGAGATTCTTGTACCACGGATGATGTGCCTTGTAGCTGGCACGCTCACGTCCGTCTATGAGTTCCCACAGCGGAGAGCTATGGCACCAATAAATAATCTTGATCCCTGCAGCCCGAATTAGGGGCAAGTAATCATTGCGCAGAGCGATAGGGATGATTAGCACCTTCACCTCTCTCTCCTTGAAGGCTCGGAGTAAGTAGAGCACACTCTCCTTGGTCCAAAGGCGCATCCCTTGAGGGAGAAGGCTGAGATCAATCAGAGAATCAGCGGGCAGAGCCCATTCTGTCTCGATATGGGTCTCCGCAAAAAAATGCGTGTGGATACCCAGGTCGGAGAAAAGGCAGGCGGTCTGACGCGACACCTCCTCCGCTCCACCAAGGGCAAAGCGGCGATGTACGATCGCGACGTGTAGTCCTTTTATCTCCATTAGTAGCGGGTATTCTCGGCGAAGTAGCGGCGGGTATCTTGCTCGTAGGTCTCGAGGGCGGAGCGGAGCTCTTCGGTCGAGGCAAAGCGGTGCTCGGGATGGAGCTGCTCGAAGATATGCACGATGACCTCCATCCCATAGATCATCTCATCGAAGTCAAGGATATGTACCTCGATGGTGCGCTCCAGCTCACCGCCGAGGGTAGGGCGCTTGCCGATATAGAGCATTGCATGGTGCTGCTCCGAGCAGCCTGTGGGGCGAAGGAGCTCGAGGTCACAAGCATAGACGCCATCGGGAGGGAGGAGCTGGTCGGCATCCTCACGCTGGACGTTCGCCGTGGGATAGCCGAGGCGACGGCCGAGCTTCTGCCCCGCGACGACCGTGCCATAGATGGCATGCGGACGGCCGAGAGCACGGTACGCTTCACGCATCTCGCCACTACGTATCAGCGACTTGATGGCGGTGGAGCTGACGATCTCCCCGCTGAGAGAGAGGCTATCGGCTTGGGTGACCTCCATACCATACTGGGCGCCGAGCGCCTTGTAGTCTTCGTAGGAGAGCTTGGCTCCCGCACCGAAGCGGTTGTCATAGCCGAGGAAGAGATCCGTCACATGGAGCTGCTCATGCAGGACTTCGCGGATGAAGGTCTCAGCGGAGTGGGCTGCCAGCTCGGTGGAGAAGACCATCGGCACGACCTCGAAGCCCTCAAGCTCCCCCAGTCGCTCTAGGTGGCGGTGGGGCGGATCGATGTGCTGACACCCGTGCGGTCGCAGGACATCGGCAGGGTAAGGGACGAAGGTCAAGATGACGAGACGAGCATCTGCGTAGCGGGTAGCATAGTCGCGCATCTGCGAGAAGAGCGCCTGATGCCCGAGGTGCACGCCGTCAAAAGCCCCGATGGTAGCGATTACCTTTTGATCCATGCGAGGGGATTGAGCTTGGTACGCTCGTGCCAAAGCTGGAAGTGCAGAAGGCGACCCGAGGAGCCATCAGGCGAAGCACCGACAGAGCCGATAGACTGGCCTGTGGAGACGCGAGAGCCTGTAGAGACGGCGACGCTACTGAGGTTAGCATAGACGGTGAGGTAGTTCCCGTGGCGGAGGATGACGGCGGTGCCGTAACCTGGGATAACGAAGACACGGCTCACGATGCCCGAGAAGACGGCGTAGGCACGGCTATCTCCATTGACCCCGAAGTCTACCCCACTGCTATTGACCTGCACGCGGTTGTGCTCGCTATGCTGATGCACGCCGAAGGTGCGGAGGATCGAGTACGAGCCACGGATAGGAGCTGGGAGACGGCCCTTATTCTGTGCAAAGGACGAGGCGAGCGCACGCTCATTGGCATCCATCGCATAGCCACCTGGGGTCGCTGCACGACGCTCCTCTGGCTCGTCGTCAGCAGGAGGTGGCGGAGGAGGTGTGGGGGTCGTACCCTTGTCACGACCGCTACGGCCGGTGTTAGCTGGCGGTGTAGGCTGGGTGCGCTGGGCCTGACGGCGGCGGCGAGCCTCCTCACGGCGACGCTGGAGCTCGGCGGCACGGCGCTGGGCTGCGAGGATCTCGGCCTCTACCTGCGCCTGGATCTTGCGGTCCAGATCCTCGGCTCTCTTCTTCTGCTTCGAGAGGTCTTGTGCTAAGACCTGCTGCTTGCCTTGCAGGTCCTTGACCTGAGCGGTGCGCTGCTGCTCCTCGGCTTCGAGCTTCTTCTTCTCGGCCTCACGGAGAGAAAGGAGCTGCTCCTTCTCCGAATGGGTACGGCCGACCTCTGCCTTGGTGGCCTCGATCTCGGCACGCGTCGTGCGCAGGGCGACGGAGGCCTCACGTACGGCCTTGGAGTAGCGGGAGAGGAAGCGCTGACGCTCACGCGCCTCGGCAGGGTTCTGCGACGAGAGGACGAAGAGCACGGGGTCGATATGGGTGTCAATGCGCTGGAGCTGCACGAGGGCTGCACGATAGCGCAGGAGGAGGGCTCCCTCACGGCGGTGCAGACGACCGATGTGTCCTGAGAGGGTGTCGATACGGGCCTGCAGACCACTGACCTCATTGCCGAGGACAGCGACGACCTGACGGCGCTGCTCTACCTGCTCCTTGACGGTGCGAAGGGTCTGCTCCTCATTGCGCGTATCACGGCGCAGCTGCTGGAGCTTCTTGTCCGAGGCTTCGATGGAGCGCAGGAGCTGCTTACGCTCCTGCTCGAGGCGCTGGAGAGTCTTGGACTTACGCCCCTGTGCTGCGGCCTCAGGGGAGAAGGCGAGAAGACTGCTCGCGAGGAGCAGGGCGAGGGTGAGGCAGTGCCTCAGCTGATGGCGGGCGTAGGCGATCATAGTGAGGGCAGGAGCTTGATGAGCTCAGTGAGACTGATACGCTTGTAGCCCTCCTTGATGCGGGGCGTCAGATCGGGCGCTTCACCCGTGTAGGGACGGAGCTTACTCCAGTCGATGGTGAGTGCGGGACGCGTGGTGCGGCCGAGGAAGAGGAAGGTGCGCTCAGCGAAGTGGCGGGCGGCAGAGGCCTCCATCTGATCATAGTTCAGCGAGAAGACGGGAGCGCCCTGACGGGAGGACTGGCTGACGACGAAGCTCGTAGGCTGGTGCTGGGCATTGAGGAGCCAGCGCAGATGGTAGGCGCCAGCGGCCTCGCCACGGGCGATGCTGAGGCTGGCTTCGGCATCGGTGCCACCATCTTCGGTGACGCCGTAGCTGAAGGCTCCGCCCTTAGCTCCACGGGCTTCGGCGGGGAAGAAGGGCTTACCTAAGAGGAGACGCTCCACATCATTGTAGCTGATGGGGAAGCCCACCAGCGAAGAGATCTCGGCATAGCTCACCTCGGCATAGCGGCCGTGGATCTTGTCGATGGCGGTCACGCCCTGAGGGGTGAACCATATGCGCGCTGCCTCGATGAGGGGGAAAGGCACGACGGACCAGTAGATACCTTGGCCTCGCACGATGGTGGCATTGACCTTCGACGAATAGGTCTCCTTACCGATGAGGACCTCGGCCTGCAGGTTACCCTTGAGCATCGGGCCATAGGCGGGGTCGGACTGGAAGGCAGCGAGGCGGGGATTCACGCCCGACTCTTGGCGGGTCTCGGTACGCGTCGTCTCATCATCGGGATGGCTGACATCACGCAGGAGGCCACAGCTGGAGAGCAGGCCCGTACATAGGGCTGCCACGAGGAGGCCACGGAGGCGCTGGTGGCGGGGATATGCGGTGCTATTCATCGTTCGTTACTTCTTCTGTGCTTGCTTAGCTTCGTTGATCTTCTTCTCTATGCGGATGCGCTCAGCCTTATCGGCTTTCTCATCCTTATTCTCACGCTCAGCGAGACTCTTGAGGGCCTGCTGCCAGGCTTCGATAGCCTCGGCATACTCGCCCAGCCCACGGTAGATATCACCCATATGGTCATACATATCAGGCGAAGTCTTCTCAGGGCCAGCCTGTGAGAGGGCCTTACGCTGATAGAGCTTGGCGAGCGTATAGTTCTTACGCAGGAGGAGGATATAGGCATAGGTGTCGAGGATGTGGGCGGCATCGGGCGAGAGGCGTACGGCCTGCAGGGCGTAGCGCTCCGCATCATCGAGGTTGCGCCCCGCCTTCGCCAGGCGGTAGGCGTAGTTGTTCAGCACATCGGGCTCTTTGGGGTTGGCCTCGATGGCGCGGAGGTAAAGGCTGTCAGCCAGCGGGGCCTTCTCAGGGCCACCACGCTCGGCATAGACGTCGGCGAGGAAGCCGAAGAGGCGGGCAGCGCCTTCACCCGTCTTAGGGTCGATGGCCGCAGCACCCTCCTCGAGGATCTTCATCGCCCCGTCAGCATCATCGTGCTGGAAGCGCTCCCCCGAGAGCACGATATAGTTGCGCCAGTCGGTGGGGACGTAGCGCTTGGCATCACGGGCGACGACGACGGTGAGGCTGTCAGACTGGAGGCCGATAGCCGCGTCGAGGAGTTCGCTCCATATCCACTCCTCGCTGGGGTGAAGCTTGCTCTTGGGAGCGAGGAGGTCATAGGCCTCCTGATAGCGCTCTTCGTAGCGAAGGAGCTGGGCATAGGTCCTCAGCACCTGCAGGTCATCGGGGTACTCGGCGACCAGCTGAGCGATATGGGGGGTGTACTTGCCTGCGGTGTAGCCCTCACTGCCCTGCGACTCCTTGGTCAGCAGGAGCCAGAGCGTGACCTTCTCGTCGGCACCGATCTTCTTATCTGGGGTGAGACGGACCAGCTCGGCCTCAGCAGCGGGATAGTCCTTCTGCAGGATGTACTTGTGGACACGCAGGGCGGTGGCATCCCCCGAGGAGATACGGCCAGCACGCACGTCAGAGGCGAGTTGCTTCTCCGCCTCCTTCGCCCCTCCCGTCTGGAAGAGGTGGAGGATCCAGTCGTAGTACGGACGGCGATCTTCGGGATAGAGGGCTGCCCAAGCGCGGTATTCACGCCCCACCGCCACCGAGTCCTTGGAGAGGGCGAGGAGCTGGATCTTCATCTTCGTCAGCTGCCCATAGGCCTCGGGCATAGGGCGGAAGCGCTTCTGTAGCTCCGTGGCGAGCTGAATCCCCTTCTTCAGCTCTCCCGTACGGGCGTAGAGCTGGATGAGGCGATAGCGCACGTCGTCATCTTCGGGGTCGGCTGCGGAGAGGCGCTCATTGATCACGAGGGCATCCTGCATGCGCCCGGCTTCGATGTAGCCAGCCGAGAGGGCGCGCGCGTAAGTGAGGTTCGTGGAGTCTGCTCCGTAAGCCTCCTCGAGGAGGGAGAGCGCACGATCACTCACACCCTGCTGGGCATAGTTACCCCCGAGCATGAAGGCAATAGCGGGATCTGTGGGGTCGAGGGCGCGCGCGTGACGAAAGAGGTCAAAGGCCTCCATTGTACGGCCAGAGGACTGTGCCAGCACGCCTTGGTAGAAGTATTCGCGGGCCTTCGTCTGGGCTGCAGAGTCAGGGGCGGGTTGCTTGGGGCGGGTCTGCCCAGCAAGCGGGAGGGTCAGCAGGCCTATCAAGAGGCCTATATAGCTTCGTCTTATATAATCTTTTCGCTTCGTCAATCTCATCGAATTTTGCTGCTTCTGCCGTATGAATAGAGCACGGCATACTATCTACCAAAGGTAACTATTTTCTCGCGATAGCTCACCGAAGAACCCGCTTACCACAGGGGTCAACCCACCCATAAAGAGTTAAAAATCTGCTCGATACACCTCTTCAAAGCACACACCACTCCACCGACCTCTGCGAGGGAGGAAGAGCGATCTCTTGGAGGGGGCAAATCGAACCTATATTGGTCGGTGAAGAAAGCTATATAGCTTTGGACAGCTTTCTATATAGCTCTGTGAAGTGACCTATATTAGATTATTGCTCCGCGTAGGGATAAAAGTTGTGGACGAGTGGCAGATAAGTTTGGACTACGTACGTGGCTCTAATATCTACGTACGTGGATATTTGGATTTACGTGCTTGGTCTTTAAGACTACGTGCATAGATAGAAGAATTCCACTACGGGAAGGCGCTTTTTCTTCACGAGAATGGCACTTTCCTCCTCCGCTGGATAAGAGGAATACTCGCGATAAGGCGAAGGGCTTGCCTAATCACTTCGGAGGGGCATATTGAGGGGAGCTGGGCGTGCGATACCTTAGCACTCTAAATAGAGGACAAGACTCTATGCAACGGTTTCATATTGGTCGGCGGGTGAACCTATATTGGTCCGTGAGTGAACCAGTAGTGGTCCGCAGCCGAACCAGTAGTGGTTCACTCGCCGACCAGTAGTGGTTCGTAGTACTAACCAGTAGTGGTTCGCGCACGGACCAGTAGTGGTTGACTTTGCTCCCTCCGCAGCGCGGTGTAGACTCCCCAGCGTATATACCTTATAATAGGCGCATTCTCCCTACTTTTGTGGACACAATCACAGCAGCATCACGATACACGATGGCAAAGAAGAAAACAGTCTACCACTGCACCGAGTGCGGTGCCGAGTACCCCAAGTGGCAGGGCTTCTGCTCGCAGTGCGGCGTATGGAACTCCATCGAAGAGGAGGAGATCATCATCGGCAAGCAAGATAAGGCCAGCCGCACCTTCACGGCGCAGAGCATCACCGCCAGCAAGCCCGTACGCCTCGGCGACATCGAGCAGCGCAGCGAGAGCCGTCTGAGTCTCGGCGATCCCGAGCTGGACCGCGTGCTCGGTGGCGGGCTCGTCGAAGGCTCCTTCATCCTCCTCGGGGGGGAGCCAGGTATCGGGAAGTCCACCCTTGTCCTGCAGACGATCCTTCGCCTGCCGTACAAGACGCTCTACGTCTCGGGCGAAGAGAGTCTCTCCCAGCTCAAGATGCGTGCAGACCGCATCGGCGGGACAAACGATGACTGCCTGATCTATGCCGAGACGAACCTCGAGAAGATCCTCGCCACCGCCATCGACACCCAGCCGCAGATCCTCGTCATCGACTCCATACAGACCATACAGACCGAGCTATCTGACTCCTCCCCTGGGAGCGTCTCGCAGATACGTGAGTGCGCCACCGCCCTACTGAAGTACTGCAAGACCGAGGGCGTGGCGGTCATCCTCATCGGTCATATCAATAAGGAGGGGAGCATCGCAGGGCCAAAGATCCTTGAGCACACGGTGGACGTCGTCTTGCAGTTCGACGGCGACAAGCACTATATGTACCGCATCCTGCGCGGACAGAAGAACCGCTTCGGGAGTACCGCCGAGCTGGGTATCTACGAGATGCGCCAGTCGGGCCTGCGTCCCGTAGAGAACCCTTCCGAGCATCTGATGACGCAGGGCGACCTCAAGCTCAGCGGCACCGCCATCGCCGTAGCCATGGAGGGCGTCCGCCCCTTCCTCATCGAGACGCAGGCGCTGGTCAGCTCCGCCGTCTATGCTACGCCCCAGCGCTCCAGCACGGGCTTCGACACGCGACGTATGAATATGCTACTGGCCGTCCTCGAGAAGCGCGCGGGCTTCAAGCTCGTGCAGAAGGACGTCTTCCTCAACATCGCTGGAGGTATCCGGCTGGCTGACCCCGCCTCGGACCTCGCGGTCATCACCGCCGTCCTCTCCTCGAGCCTCGACATCGCCCTACCCGAAGGCGTCTGCCTCACGGGCGAGGTGGGTCTATCGGGTGAGGTACGTCCCGTGGGCCGTATCGAGCAGCGCATCATGGAGGCCGAGCGCATCGGCTTCCGTGCGATGATCCTCCCCGAGGCGAACCTGCACGGACTGAGCACCGAGGGCTACAACATCCGCCTCGTCGGGGTGAAGACCGTCGAGGAGGCCTTCCGCAAGCTCTTCCGCGGCGAGTAGCTCACGCCCTCCCGAGGCAGAGCTTCGCCCCACACATACCTATATAATAATGGTACGCGCGCGTGGCACTTTGCATCACCTCGCAGGTGCATAGCTTGGTCAAAACGATATATTTATGTACCTTTGTGCCCGATATTTTTAACTCTCACTAAACAGAAAGAGAAATGAATAACTACGAAACCGTTTTCATTCTTACTCCCGATTTATCTGAAGCTCAGGTAAAGGAAGCGGTCGCAAAGTTCGTCGGCATCCTCAAGGGCGAAGGCGCTGAGATCGTCAACGAAGAAAACTGGGGGCTGAAGAAGCTCGCCTATCAGATCCAGAAGAAGACGACTGGTTACTACCAGCTCGTTGAATTCCAGGCTCAGCCAGAGACCATCGCCGTACTCGAGACGCAGTTCCGTCGCGATGAGAATGTCCTCCGCTTCCTGACCTTCCGCCAGGATAAGTTCGCAGCTGAATACGCAGCAAAGAGAAGAAGCCGTAAGGCATAACCCATTAACGAAAGGAGAAAATAAAAATGGCTGCATCAGAAGTACGCTACCTCACTCCCCTGACCGTAGATAGCAAGAAGAAGAAGTACTGCCGCTTCAAGAAGAGCGGTATCAAGTATATCGACTACAAGGATCCCGACTTCCTCAAGCGTTTCCTCAACGAACAGGGTAAGATCCTCCCCCGCCGTATCACCGGCACGAGCCTCAAGTTCCAGCGTCGCGTCGCACAGGCTGTCAAGCGTGCTCGTCACCTTGCCCTGCTGCCCTACGTCACGGACAACATGGCTAAGTAAGGTCTATCCCCCCTTACTCATCCACTTAGTAACGAATAAACATAGAGGAGACAGAATACAATGGAAGTTATTTTGAAAGAAGACGTAGTCGGTCTCGGCTACAAGGACGATGTCGTCACAGTAAAGAACGGCTACGGTCGCAACTTTCTAATCCCCACCGGTAAGGCTATCATCGCTACGGAAGCTGCGAAGAAGATCCTCGCAGAGAACCTCCGTCAGCGCGCTCACAAGATCGCCGCTATCAAGAAGGAAGCCGAAGAGCGTGCCCAGAAGTACCAGGGCGTACGCCTCTCTATCACGGCTCACACCAACGTCGCTACGGGTAGCCTCTACGGCTCCGTCACGGGTGCTGAGATCGCTGAAGAGCTCACGAAGCTCGGCCTCGAAACCGACCGCAAGCTCGTCTACATCAAGGCTATCAAGGAAATCGGTAACTACACCGCTATCGTGCGCCTGCACAAGGAAGTGGCTGTAGAAATCCCCGTCGAAGTCCTCTCCGACGCTCCTAAGACTGAAGAAAAGAAGGAAGAAGCTCCTGCTCCTGCTGAAGCTCCCGCTGAAGAAGAAGCACCTGCTGAAGCCTAAGGGATCACTCCCCATAGACTATACCCCGCCCCTACGGCACGTCCTCACTTGGACAGTCGTAGGGGCGGGATTCGTTTGTGCACCGCATGAAGTAGGTAGAGGCAAAGTATAAATGATGCTTATATCGATATAGAGAAATTCATTTGTATAGATTCATTAACTCCCCTACCTTTGCAGTGTAATCATTAACACTTTAATACGACAAGACAATGAACGTACTCTCAATCACTGGCCTCGACGCTAACCAGGTCGCACCTATCGTCAAGGGTCTTCAGCAGCTCCTCGCTGACTTCCAGGTATACTATGCTAACCTCCGCGGCTACCACTGGCACGTCCGTGGCCCTCAGTTCTTCACGCTGCACAGCCAGTTCGAGAAGATGTATGACGAAGCTGCTGAGTCAGTAGACGAGATCGCAGAGCGCATCCTCCAGCTCGGCGCTACGCCTGAGAACCGCTTCAGCGAATACCTCAAGATCAGCCAGCTCAAGGAGCAGACCAACGTCAGCGCCGCCAGCGACATCATCTCCGCTATCCTCGAATCGCTCCGCGTACTCATCGCCCAGGAGCGTGCCGTCCTCGCTCTGGCTGACGAAGCTGGCGACACGGCTACGAGCGATCTCCTCTCTGACCTCCTCGATGGTCAGGAAAAGACCGCTTGGATGGTAGCTGCCTACCTCGGCTAAGCACCTCGCTCCACGCGCGTACCTTATATATACGACTAGCCACCCCGCAGTCTTTCATCCCCATATATCAGGGGCGTGGAGACTGCGGGGTGGCTGCTTCATTAGCGTTAGCCGAGGAGAATTAGCTACTTTTGCAAGGAATTAACGATGCGCCGACAGCCCATGCACGACCTCAATCAGATCAAAGCCCCCGTGGCAGCCCTCGTGGATGACTTCCACAGCCAGTTCACTTCGATCCTCGCGACCAAGTCCGAATGGCTGAAAGAAGCCATCGAGCACCTCAGTGCCTCCACAGGGAAGCAGGTACGCCCCATCCTCACAGCCCTCATCGCTGGGCTGCTGCGTGGTGACGTGCCCCCACAGCGGAGCATCGATGCGGCCGTGCTGCTGGAGCTAATCCATACGGCGACGCTCATCCATGACGACGTCATCGACGAGGCGAAGACCCGTCGTGGCCGCCCCACCCTCGGGGTGCTCTTCGACAACCGCGTGGCGGTGCTGATGGGAGACTTCATCCTCTCCTCCGCCCTCGTGGGAGCTATCGCTCTGGCGGACCTGCGTATCATGGGTATCGTCTCAGCTATCGGGCGAGAGCTCACCGAAGGAGAAATCCGCCAGTTCGAGACCGCCGAGGGTGTCATCCTCGACGAAGCCACCTACTACGATATCATCTTCCAGAAGACCGCCGTACTCTTCCGCTCCTGCGCCGAGGTCGCGGCGATCACCGTCGAGGCCAGCGCCGCAGACTATGACCGTGCTGCCCGCATCGGTGCCGCACTGGGTATGGCCTTCCAGATCCGTGATGATATCTTCGACTACCACCGCTCTGACGTAGGCAAGCCCACGGGCAACGATATCCGTGAGGGTAAGATCACCCTCCCCCTACTCCACGTCCTCACCGAGCTTCAGAAGGAAGGTAAGGCGGCCCCCTACCTCCAGCTCCTCGCAGAGAAGCCCATCGTCGAGGAGAGCATCGAGCGCCTCACCACCCTCGCCCACGAAGGTGGTGGCATGGACTACGCTTGGCAGCGCCTCTACCATTACATAGACGAGGCGAAGACGCTCCTCCTATCCTTCCCCGAGAGCGTGTACCGCTCCTCCCTCATCGACCTCGCCGACTACATCGCCGAGCGCACCATCTAAACCTCTTCCTCACAACATATCCGATTAGACAATGAGTACTAAGTCCGCTAACCGCACCATATCCGTCTCGATCTACGCCCTCGTCTGGATCGTACTGATCATCCTGCAGACCCTCGTGACGACCGTGCAGGGGACGCCCGAGATGTCGGTCTTCACCAATCCCCGACTCTACTACTCGACGTGGCTCACGGACCTCTATCTGGTCGTGATCTTCTACCTCAACTACTTCGTCCTCGCACCACGCCTTATGCGTCGCCGCCTCTTCCAGCCCTATCTCTGGATGACGCTGGCGGCTGCACTCATCGGCTTCATCATCCCCATCCTCAGCTATAGCCTCTGGGATCTCACGATGCCTGGCGTAGCCGAAGGCACGGTACCCGTCTCCTCCCTCGGCGTCATCGGCGTCGTAGCAGCGATGGCTATCGGCCTCTCCGTCCGAGGGCTCTACGAATGGGACAGCCTCGGACAGGAAGTCCGCGCCCTCAAGGAAGAGAAGACCAAGTGGGATACCGAGCGCGACGAACTGCAGCGTGAGCTCACGATCCTCAAGGCCAGCGCTGCTACAGCTGAGTCCAGAGAGGCACTCCCCTCTAGCGAGGAGACCACCGATACCCTCTAAAGCATGAAGAGACGCAGACGCTCCACACTCCACGGGCATCAGCCCTCCAAGAGGAAGCGCCGTTGGCGTATTGCCCTCATCGTCCTCGCCGTCTTGCTCGTCGGGACAGGGATTCTCTTTAAGCTCCGCTGGCGCGCATGGTTCGGCAATGTGCCCGAAGAAGCCTACACGACCGAGCAAGCTGTGAGCCGCGTCACGCTGACGCCTGGCGAAGACTTCGCTTCACAGCGCACGATCACTTGGCTCTCGGGAGAGACCGCCCAGCCCGCTGAGCTTCTCCTACGTGCCATCAACGAGAAGGGCGATACCCTCCGCCCCGTCTCCTTCGTCCCCACGAGCGAGGTCATCGCCTCCCGCTCGGGCCGTGGATGCTATTACCAAGTCCATCTCGACAGCCTCATCTCGGGGCGCAGCTACCTCTACACGATCCGCGTGCAGGGCGCTGATCCCGTCTCGGGACGCTTCGCTATGCCCAGCGAAGACCGTGCGACGCACTTCGTCTATATGGGCGATGTGCAGGACCCCAACGGCGCCGAGAGCAAGCGCTACTTCGACTACCTCCGCCACGCAGCTGACTCCATCGACTTCTTCGCCTTCGCAGGTGACCAGATCGAGGGGCCGACGGACACCTACTGGAGAGCGTGGTACACCAGCATCGGCAGCCTCACGCACAGCATCCCCATTATCGCAGCACCAGGCAACCACGAGTACCTGAAGAAGGGCTTTGGGCGCGAACTCGACCCCCGCTGGGTACGTCAGTTCGGCTACCCCACCAATGGGCCGAAGGACTTCCTCGGGCGAAGCTACTTCATCGACATGCCGCTCCTGCGCTTCATCGTCATGGACACCACGGACATCATGGGGCTGGGTGCTATCAATCAGCACAAGGAATGGCTACGCTCTGCCCTCAAGGGCTCGCACCAGCCTTGGCAGATCGTCCTCTTCCACCACGCCGTAGACTGCGTGCGTGACGGGCGAAAGAATCTGGTGATGCACTACGTCTTCAAGGACGAGCTCGTCGAGGGAGGTGCCGACCTCGTCCTGCAGGGCCATGACCATGGCTATGCTCGCAGCACGACGCGCGGCGAAAAGGGTGACACCATCGCCCCAGCCTTTGTCATCAGCTCCGCATCACCCAAGGTCTACCGTAATGGCTTCGACGCCGTGCACGACCGCTTAGGCTCAGGTCTCAAGCTCTACCAGCGCATCAGCGTCGACTCCGCCACTATCTCCTACGCCTCCTACCGCTTCCCCGAGCCTGTCAAGGGACATCCCGACAGCATCATCCCCGAGACGAAGCGTCTCTATGACTCCATCGTCATCGACAAGGGTACGGCCGGACAGCCCCGCGTGAGGGACTTCGCTCGCACGCTGCCCGAGCGCTTCGAGTTCGACTCCTTCGGCACCGACAGTAAGGGTCGTAAGAAAGCCGCTCAATATGCCAAGGAGGTGCGTGACCGCAAGGCCACTCACGCCTCACAGCACAGCAGCTCTAAGTAGTACCCATATCAAGTCGCACACATAATACATCAACCCTATGGACAGTCAGAAAGTAGACCTCTTCCTTGCCGCTAACCAGAAGTTCTTTAGCCCCACGCAGATCCTCACCATCAAGGACCGCCTGCTCGCCCTCGATGATGACAAGTTCGCCCTGATCAACGCCTTGGACTACAAGGACCCCACGATGATGATCATCGTATCGGTCTTCGCAGGCTCACTCGGCATCGACCGCTTTATGCTCGGCGACACGGGCTATGGCGTGCTCAAGCTCCTCACGTGTGGTGGCTGCGGTATCCTGACGATCATCGACTGGTTCAACATTCAGGATCTGACTCGCAACCAGAACTACACCAAGCTCCTGCAGATCATCAGCTAAGCCCCCCGTCGGGTAGCGCCCCTTCTCTCGGGGATGAATCACACTCCCCTCCCCCCTACACAGCCCCATCGCTCCCCCCTCAAGCAGCGCCGATATCTACTCATCGGGCTTCTGCTCCTCGGGGTAGCTGTGGGGCTGTATGCTTTCCTTGATCCAGCGACCTACCCCTTCCCTCGCTGCATCATCCGCTCCGCCACGGGCTATCGCTGCCCAGGGTGTGGACTCCAGCGCGCAGCTCACGCCCTCCTCCATGGGCACCTCACCGAAGCCTTCAGCTACAACCGCGCACTCCTCTTCACCATCCCCCTTCTCCTACTCTACGGCTACGCAGAGCTCTTCCCCCAGCGAGCACCCCGCCTCAGGCGCATCCTCCAGCATCCGCTGACCCTCGGCCTCCTCGTCATCGCTGTCATCGGCTGGTGGATCGCACGCAATCTACTCGGCTGGTAGAGAGGAGCTTCTTCCTCCTTTCACTCATCCACGACCCCCACTCACTCCAAGGATGGAAAATGCAACCAGTACTGGTCGATAAAGTGACCAGTACTAGTCACAGCTCGGAGCAGTAGTGGTTACTCATAGTGAGCAGTACTGGTTCGCGTGCTGACCAGTACTGGTCCACATCCCCCCTCCGCAAGGCACATGCTACTTACCTCGTACAGCCTCCCCAGCAAAGTCTGACACAGACGTCCGAGACAAGAGCTGAAAGCGTGGCAGTTTGGCAGTATACAGATATTATTATACCTTTGCGGAGCTTTCCAATTAAGTAGAAGCCTTAAGCAGGCTGATAAGGAGAGGTGCTCGAGTGGTTGAAGAGGCACGCCTGGAAAGTGTGTAAACGCCAAAAGCGTTTCGCGGGTTCGAATCCCGCCCTCTCCGCAGTATATAGCATGAGCGATCAAGTGAGCGAGACTCTCTTCGTCGCTCTTTTTTTCTTTATCCCCGCATCGGGGGAAGAGCCGTGGCTACGGAGAGCGCTCCGCAGCTCTCTGCCTGCGCACACCCGCAGGCAACTAAGATGGCATCGTCTTTGTTAGGATAAGAGTGGGAGTAAGGCCAGATACGCCTGCCCGCTCAAACGACAAGACAACATAGATAACGAATGATAGAACAAAAGAAAACAGGCGGGTCAGGGCGTCCCTTCCGCTTCAACGAACTCTGGATCTACGCGATCATCCTCGCTATCCTCGGGGGGCTCTTCCTCTGGGATGGTGGCTTCGGCGAGAATAAGGATATGAGTTGGAACGAATTCCGCCAGATGATGAATCAGGGTGCCTTCACCCAGATCACCGTCGACCGCGGGGAGAAGACCGCCACAGCACAGCTGAACAAGCGTGCTGCCGATAGCCTCTTCACCCACCGCTCACCCGTGCTGGGGCGCGAGCAGAAGCGCATCGAGTACACGGTAAAGACACAGATCCCTACCGTCGACCGCTTCGCCGAAGCCTACGACACCAGCGGCACGACCGCTAAGGTAGCCTACAAGGAAGAGAGCTCCCGCTGGATCTCTCTCACGGCCAATATCGTCCCCTTCGCCCTCATCATCATCTTCTGGATCTACATCTTCCGCCGCTCATCGGGTGGCGCAGGTGGCGGTGTAGGAGGTGGCATCTTCAACATCAGCAAGAGCAAGGCTCAGCTGTACGAGAAGGAGAGCACCTCAGTGACCTTCAACGATGTAGCTGGTCTACACGAAGCGAAGGTCGAGATCGAGGAGATCGTCCACTTCCTCAAGAATCCCGCTAAGTACACGCAGCTCGGGGGTAAGATCCCCAAGGGCGCACTACTCGTAGGCCCTCCAGGGACGGGTAAGACCCTACTGGCAAAGGCCGTAGCAGGTGAGGCGCACGTACCCTTCTTCTCACTTGCCGGCTCGGACTTCGTCGAGATGTTCGTCGGCGTCGGGGCTTCACGCGTCCGTGACCTCTTCAAGACAGCCAAGGAGAAGGCCCCCTGTATCATCTTCATCGACGAAATCGATGCGGTGGGCCGTGCCCGTGGTCGCAACAACAACCTCGGGGGCAACGATGAGCGTGAGAATACGCTGAACCAGCTCCTCACCGAGATGGACGGCTTCGGCACCAATAGCGGTATCATCGTGCTGGCAGCTACGAACCGTGCCGACATCCTCGACGCAGCCCTCCTGCGTGCGGGCCGCTTCGACCGTCAGATCTATGTAGACCTTCCCGACGTCCACGATCGTAAGGAGATCTTCCTCGTGCACCTTCGCCCGCTGAAGATCGACGAATCAGTTGACGTCGACCTCTTGGCACGCCGCACCCCAGGCTTCTCGGGTGCTGACATCGCCAATATATGTAATGAGGCTGCCCTCATCGCTGCCCGCGCAGGCAAGGAGTTCATCTCCCGTGATGACTTCATGAACGCCGTCGACCGTGTCGTCGGTGGTCTGGAGAAGAAGAACAAGATGACCACCGAAGAGGAGCGTCACAGCATCGCCCTCCACGAAGCTGGGCACGCCACGGTCAGCTGGTTCCTCCAGTACGCCAATCCGCTGGTCAAGGTCACCATCGTACCTCGAGGCAAGGCCCTCGGTGCGGCTTGGTACCTCCCCGAGGAGCGTCAGATCACCACGACTCAGGCTCTGCGTGACCAGATGTGCGCCACGCTCGCAGGTCGTGCCGCCGAAGAGGTCTTCCTCGGTCGCATCTCTACGGGTGCTGCCAACGACCTTGAGCACACCACGAAGACGGCCTATGCTATGGTCGCCTACTACGGGATGAGCGACAAGCTCCCCAACGTCAACTACTACGATATGCAGGGTGATGGCTACGGCCTGACGAAGCCCTACAGTGATCGTACCGCCGAGCTCATCGACGAAGAGGCTCGCGAGATCGTCCGTGTCGAGTATGAGCGTGCTAAGGAACTCCTCCGCGAGCATGCCGAAGGTCTCAAGACGCTGACGCAGCTCCTGCTGGACCGTGAGGTCATCTACACCGAGGATGTAGAGCACATCTTCGGCAAGCGCCCTTGGGTCAGTCGCACCGACGAGATGATCCTGGAGCGCGAAGAAAAGAACCAGGAGCAGGGACAAGAACAAGAATCCACAACCCCAACAACAGATACAGAAGCAACATCGAATGAGTAACCTCGTCAAGCGAGCCATCTTCGGCTCCCTCTATGTAGGCCTGATCCTCGCGGCACTCCTTCTGCGTGAGCACCTCGTCTACATGATCGTCTTCGGCCTCTTGGCCTTCCTCGGTACCTGGGAGTGGTCGAACCTCGTGTCGACTCACCGCCTCTTCCCCCTGCGCCGCATCTTCGACGCTACGGCTGCAGTCTATCTCTTCTGGGCAACCCATGAGATCGCTGACAAGGGGATCGCGTACGCCGCCTTCCTCGTACCCTACGCTGGCTACCTGCTCTACATCTTGGTACGCAGCATCTACAGCGAGCGTCAGGCTATGCCGACCGACTTGGCGAAGGTGATCTTCGGACAGATCTATGTCGGGGGCTTCCTCAGCATCGCGAATATCTTCTACACCGATACCGATACCTCGATCATCCTCCTCACGATCTTCGTCTCGATCTGGGCCAACGATACGGGCGCTTATCTGGCGGGCTCGACCCTCGGACGTCATAAGCTCTTCCCCTCCGTATCACCTAAGAAGAGCTGGGAAGGCTTCGTCGGCGGGCTCATCGCAGCCGTCGTCGCTACGGGTCTTCTCCTCGGCTGGGAGCAGTGCTATATCGGTGTCATCATCTCTATCGCCGCCACGTGGGGTGACCTCTTCGAGTCGATGGTCAAGCGTAGCGTTGGTGTCAAGGACTCGGGCAATATCATCCCTGGTCATGGTGGTATCCTCGACCGCATCGACAGCCTCCTCTTCACGCTGCCCTTCGTGGCCTTCTTCCTCTGGGTACTCTATACCTATCAGCTGATCCACCTCGCCTAATCATCCCCCTGATGAACGTCAGACTTCCCCTTGGTGCACGTGGCACCGCCCTTCTACTCTCGGCCTTTGCCTCGCTGTGGCTCCTCGCTTCGTGCGGTGTGAGCTCCAGACAGAGCCGTCCCTCCGACCCGAAGCAGCCTGTGAAGCGTGAGTTCCGCGGCGCTTGGCTTCCGACGATCTACCGCAGCGATTACGCTTCGCTCTCTCGCGAAGAGGCACGTAAGCTCCTCAGCAATCGTATCGCACTCCTCCACCGTCTGGGCTGCAACACGATCATCTTCCAGGTGCGTGCCGAGGGTGATGCCTTCTACAAGAGCACCCACGAGCCCTGGAGTAAGTACCTCACCGGTAAGCAGGGCGAAGCTCCTAACCCCTCTTGGGACCCTCTGGGCTTCGTCATCGACGAGTGCCACTCCCGCGGTATGGAGCTCCACGCTTGGGTCAATCCCTATCGTGGTGCAGGCAACGCCGAGGCTTATCTGGCGCCTAACCACGCTGCTAAGCACTCGCCCGAGCTCTTCATCCGCCACGGCAAGCAGCTCTATATGGATCCAGGCAATCCTCAGAGCATCCGCTATATCAGCACTATCGTCCGCGACATCGTACAGCGCTACGATATCGATGCCATTCACTTCGACGACTACTTCTACCCCTACCCACAGGCAGGCTTAGAGTTCGATGACGAAGAGTCCTTCAGCCGCTACGGCCTCACGGCAGGTTACCGTCCCGAGCAGAAGAACGAGTGGCGCCGTGAGAACGTCAACCGCCTCATCTACACGATCCGTCAGACCATCCTCGAGACCAAGCCTTGGGTGCGCTTCGGCATCAGCCCCTTCGGTATCTACCGCAACGAAGCCTCTTCACGCGAAGGCAGCAAGACCTCGGGCCTGCAGACTTATGATGATCTGCATGCAGACGTCCTGCACTGGGTACGTAAGGGCTGGGTCGACTACATCGTCCCTCAGATCTACTGGAATATCGGTCATCAGGCTGCCGACTATGCTGAGCTCACACACTGGTGGGGCAAGCACACCCCTCAGAAGAAGGCACAGCTCTACATCGGCCAGCACGCTGCTCGCACTATGGACGGCGATCAGCTCGAGGAGAAGCTCGCCCTCAGCCGACAGAACAGCAGTGGGAACTCCTGGTGGTCAGGTGAAGACCTCGTGAAGAACTACAAGGGTCTTGGCGACAGCCTCATCACCAGCTACCAGACCTATCGTGCGCTCCTCCCCGAGATCCACGGTGCTCTCGGTAAGACAAAGGCACCAGCTGCTATCAGCCTCATCCTCGAGGACACCAACGAAGACGGGCATATGATCCTCTGGGATGACTACCGCGAGCCCAGCGATCCCGAGAGTGCTTTCTACTACGCAGTATATGCCTTCCCCGAAGGTACGCGCCCCGATATCTCAGACGTGCGCTACCTGATGAGCATCTCTACCAATCCCTACTTCATCCTGCCCAGCATGGAGCGTGGTATGACCTACCGCTACATGGTGACGGCCATCAACCGCTTCTGGCAGGAGAGCAAGCCTGCATCGATCCGCATCAGCTACTAAGGAGCTAAGCGCATCACCCATATATATAAGCCGAGGGGGCTACGGACGCAGTGTCCGTAGCCCCCTCGCTTTGCTTTAGGATGAGGAAAGGGAGGCGCGTGCTACTTAGCAGGCGAAGAGTTCACCGTGCTGGCACCCGTGACGACCTGACCGATCACGACGGGCTGGCCTTGGTATCTGAGGTTTGAGGCCCCCGACACGCCATAGCTGATGGTATCGACGTTCCCGAGGTCGAGGCGCGAAGCTCCAGCGAGAAGGGCCTCGACAGCACGCGTATGGAGCTGCTCAGCACGGAAGTCACAGGCTCCAGAGAGACTTACCGAGAGGTAGTCAGCCTGCCCAGAGAGACGAATCGAGGAGGCACCCGAGGAGATGATCTCGAGGCTCTTAGCTACGTTCACCCAGCCACGGATGCCCGAGGCACCCGCCGTACTGACGGAGAGACTGTCGGCGGTGAGGCGAAGGTCTGTGAGGTCAGACGCCCCCGAGAGGACGACGGAGAAGGACGACTGACGGAGGCTGTCTGGTACGGAGATATTAGCGGCATAGGTAGCCTCTACCCCGAGGAGCTTGGGCAGATACACATCGATGTGGGCGCTCTTCCCGCGCTGGACATCATCAAAGGGATCGATGCCCGTGCGCTCATGGCGCGAGCAGATGAGGAGGATGTTGTCCTTGACCTTCACCTCGATATCCTCACGGATACGCTTCGGCATTTTCTCGTCAAAGGCGACGGCAGTCTGAGCCCCCACGTGGACCGTCACGCTGAGGGGATAGTCGACGACCAGATAATCGCAAGTGGGGAGGTTCTTGAGATCAACTTCGGTGAAGCCGACGCGTGCCGTGCGACGACACGAGATGGCGAGGAGAGCTCCGAGGGTGAGCATCAGAGCCCCGAAGAGGAGTCTACGGTAATGTGTCATGATAGTGTGCGTATTGGACTTGTGTTAGTGGATCTTAGTACTATCAAAGGTAGCATTTCCTCACAAAAGCAAAGGATATGCAAGCAAAGCGATAGATCTCCCTGGCTTTTGGGCACAACGAGGCGTCTTTTGAGGCGGCAGAAGAAGCCCGCTCTTCATAGGGGATCTCTATACCTCTATAATGGAGGGAGGTATGAACCTATGTAGGTCAGCGGGCGAACCTATATGGGTACGTGGGTAGAGCTATATTAGATTGTTGCTCCGCATAGGGATAAAAGTTGTGGACGAGTGGCAGATAAGTTTGGACTACGTGCGTGGACGATAAATCTACGTACGTGGATATTTGGATTTACGTACCTGGTCTTTAAGACTACGTGCATAGATAGAAGAATACCACTACGGGAAGGTGCTTTTTTCTTCACGAGAAGGACACTTTTTCCTCCGCTGGATAAGAGGAATACTCACGATAAGGCAAAGGGCGTGCTTGAGGACTTTGAAGAGACATAGGGGGAGCTGGGCGTGCGATGCCTTAGCACTCGAAATAGAGGACAGGGCTCTCGGCAACAGTCTCCGATATAGATTCGCCCGCCGGCCAATATAGGTTGATTTATCTCCCTTTATGGGGTGCATTCTACAGCCCTTGTGAAGGGCGGTCTTCGCGACGTGGAAAATGTGGGGCAGAGATAGGGAGTTTTATCGCCGTAGTTCGTATCTTTGCCCTAAGGAGACACTTGCGGGGCTTCGCAAAGCCGCACACCTCAGAGCCTCCGCCACGACACATACATACACATCTATCAAACACTATGAAAGGAACGACTACAAGCCTCGCCTTGCTCGCCCTCTGCCTGGCGGGGAGCACTGCCCAGGCGCAGACGCTCACGAAGGCGACGAGCTACGGCACCCACGCGGTGAGCCGTCCCGTGATGATCGATTCGGTCGACGTCCACAACCAGAAGTTCTCTCTCGGCTCCCTGCTGAAGACCTCCTACAAGACCGAGGGGCTCAAGGGCACATCCGTCGCAGCCGCATCCAATGGCTTCTTCGCCGTCGCCCAGCCCGCCAGCGGTGCCAGCACGTTCTCCTCTTACTCCTTCCCCCTCATCAGCCAAGGCTTCACCAAGGGCACACTCAAGCTCTATGGCCGTGCACGCTATGCGCTCTATGATGGCGAGACGCTCTTAGGCTCGAATGAGGATAAGCTCGCCGAGAGCGATACGGTGCCCGCTGTATCCGTTCCGCTGACGCTCATCGCTACGAATAAGAACCTCGTCGTCAAGGTGCTCTCCACGGCAGAGGACAAGGCACGCGGGGACTTCAAGCTCGTCTTTGAGCCCGAGGAAGGCCTGCCTCAGCTCGACCTCAAGGCTGCTAACGATGGTGTCCGCTACATCAACTGGAACTACCTCACCCACGGCAAGCGCCTCTACTACACCCACGTCTCCCCCTCGGGCAAGTACGTGCTGGTGACCTACACCGAGCGCGCTCCGAAGAAGGGCGTCAGCTATCAGGAGATCCGCGAGGGTGCGACGGGCAAGGTCCTTCGCACGACACAGTCCCTCTACGGCGCCGAATGGATGCCCGATGAAGACGTCCTCGTGATGAAGACCTCAAACCGCGCTGGCGACCAGCTGGTGAAGATCGACCCCATCTCGGGTCGCAGCACCGTATGGATCGACAAGATCCCTGGGGAGAGCTTCATGATCAGCCCAGACAAGCGCTCTATCTATATCTACGAAGAGGTCAAGGGTCCCGAGAAGGATAAGCTCCTCATCCGCCGCCTCTCGCCCGATGACCGTCAGCCAGGCGCGCGCGATCGTCAGGCACTCTATCGCTATGACATCGCCACGGGAGTCTACGAACCCGTACTCTACGGCTACCGCTCAGTGAGCCTCCTCGACTTCTCCGCTGACGGCAGTCAGCTCCTCTTAGGTCTCTATACGAAGGACTGGCAGCACAGCCCCTTCGACCAGACGACAGTACTGCGCTACACGCCTGCCACGGGCCGTATCGATACGGTCTTCACGAAGCAGTTTGAGATCGGTAGCGTAAGCTTCATCCCTGGCACAGAGGACGTGCTGGCTATGGGCTCGCCCAATAGCTTCGGTGGCGTGGGCAATACGCTCCCCAACGGGCGCGTGGGCAACGGCTATGAGCACGAGCTCTTCCGCGTCAATATCCCCACGGGCCGTGTCACGCCCCTGACGCGCGACTTCGATCCCAGCGTAGACCACGTCCAGTACCACGCTAAGGGCAAGGCCTTCTACATCCTCGCTGACAACGGTAGCCGCCAGAGCCTCTACCGCCTCGACGTCAAGACGAATAAGATCACGCAGATCGATACGAAGGAAGACGTCGTCCGTGGCTTCGGTGTCGCCTCACACGGCAATACCTTCTACTACTTCGGCCAGAGCCTGAACAATGCCGACCGCCTCTACAGCCTCGATGCTTCGGGCAAGAGCAAGCTCATCTGGGACATCTCGGCAGAGAAGCTCCGTGGCGTGAAGTTCACCCCTGCGAAGGACTTCGTCTACCGCACGCCCGACGGTGTCGATATCGACGGCTGGTACTACCTGCCCCCCAACTTCGACCCCTCGAAGAAGTACCCGATGATCGTCTACTACTACGGTGGGACGATCCCTCTGAGCCGCGAGCTGGAGACGACGTACGACCTGGCGATGTTCGCCGCTCAGGGCTATGTAGCCTATTCGCTGAACCCACGCGGTACCGTGGGCTACGGACAGAGCTTCGCTGCTGACCATCTGAATGCTTGGGGCACGAAGACCTCCGACGATATCATCGGTGCGGTGAAGGCCTTTGTCGCTGCGCACCCCTTCGTCGATGCGAAGAAGATCGGTTGTGCTGGTGCCAGCTATGGCGGCTTCATGACGCAGTACCTGCAGACGCGCACGGACCTCTTCTCCGCTGCCGCCAGCCACGCAGGGATCAGCTCCATCTCCAGCTACTGGGCAGGGGGCTACTGGGGTATGAGCTACAGCACGGTGGCCTCCGAAGGCAGCTACCCCTGGAACAACCCCGACCTCTACACCAAGCACAGCCCGCTCTTCAACGCTGATAAGATCCACACGCCTCTACTCCTGCTGCACGGGACGTCCGACGTGAATGTACCCCCCAGCGAAAGCACCGCGATGTACAATGCGCTGAAGATCCTTGGCCGCACCGTCGAGCTCATCGAAGTGACGGGCGAAGACCACCACATCCTCGAGCCCGAGCGACAGGATCGCTGGATGCAGACGATCCAGGCATGGTTCGCCAAGCACCTGCAGGGCAATAGCCAGTGGTGGGATCACCTCTACCCCAAGACACCACTTGACCTATAGCCTCGTGCCTATCTCCGCATAGCCGTGCGCTCCGCTCTATCCATCGTGATAGGGCGGGGCGCAGGCTTTTGGGCACGCTGAAAATGCGCCCTATATGCGGAGGGAAATTTCTGTATATACGGAAATTTATTTCTGCATATACGAAAAAAGATTTCCGTATATGCGAAAATCTCCGCCCGTGCGGGAGGCGAAAAATCGGCGTGCGCACGCGGAGAAATTTCTGTGCGCAAGAAAATATTTTTTTGTGCGCACGGAAATTTTACGCCCTGCCCATAGAAGCCAACCCACTCAGGGAGAGACGAAGGCCGCTCCAGCCACAGAGACCAAGAGGAAGCACCACCGAAAGCCCGCCGAGGGCACGGAGGGAGCGAAGTCTGCCGTTATAGCTGGGGGGAGAGCCCCCATAACTTTTATTATCTTCGCAAAGTATGAGCAGCAACAAAGTATATCAGATCCTCTGGGCAGACGACGAAATCGATCTGCTCAAGCCACATATCCTCTTCCTCAAGGAGAAGGGCTACGAAGTGACACCCGTCCTCAGTGGCTCCGACGCTATCGAAGCCGTACAGAGCCAGACCTTTGACCTCGTCTTCCTCGACGAGAACATGCCTGGACTTACCGGCCTGGAAGCCCTGCAGCGCATCAAGGAGCTACGCCCCTTCCTCCCAGTCATCATGATCACCAAGAGCGAGGAAGAAGAGCTGATGAACCAAGCCATCGGCGGTAAGATCACCGACTACCTCATCAAGCCCGTCAACCCCAACCAGCTCCTGCTGTCCCTGAAGAAGAACCTTCATCAGAGTACGATCATCAGCGAGACCACGACGATGAACTATCGTCAGGAGTTCGCTCAGCTCAGCACGCAGATGAGCGACCGCCTCTCCATCGACGAATGGAAGGACCTCTACCGCCGCCTCGTGCACTGGGAGATCGAGCTGGAGCAGGGCGACGCGCAGATGAAGGAGCTGCTGGAGATGCAGAAGACCGACGCTGGCCGCCTCTTCAGCCGCTTCATCAGCCGCAACTATGAGGGCTGGATCCGTGAGCCCGAGACGCGCCCGCTGATGAGCCCCGACCTCTTCAAGACGAAGGTCTTCCCCCTCTTGGACTCAGGTGAGAAGGTCTTCTTCATCCTCATCGATAACTTCCGCTACGACCAGTGGGAGTCGGTGAAGGCAATGCTGAGCGAGTTCTACACCTTCGATGAAGACCTCTATCTCTCGATCCTCCCCACGGCTACGCAGTACGCTCGTAATGCCATCTTCTCTGGGCTGATGCCGCTGGACATCGCGAAGATGTTCCCCGATCTGTGGGTCGACGAAGAGAGCGAAGAGGGCAAGAACCTCAACGAAGAGCCGATGATCCAGACGCTCATCCAGCGCTACCGCAAGAACTATTCCTTCTCCTATAACAAGGTCTACGAAGCACGCTTCGGCGAGCGCCTCTTAGGCAACCTCAATAGCCTCAAGCAGTATCAGCTGAACGTCATCGTGCTGAACTTCGTCGACATGCTCTCCCACGCCCGCACCGAGAGCAAGATGATCCGCGAGCTGGCCAACACCGAGGCTGCTTATCGCTCGCTGACGCGCAGCTGGTTCCGCCACTCGACGACGTACAACCTCTTCAAGCACATCTCCGAGATGGGCTACCGCGTGATCCTCACCACCGACCACGGTACCATCCGCGTGAAGAACCCCGTGAAGATCGTCGGCGACAAGAACACCAATACCAACCTCCGCTACAAGGTCGGGAAGACCCTTACCTACAATCCCAAGGAGGTCTACGAAGCCATCGTACCGGCGAAGATCGGCCTGCCACAGGTCAATCTCTCAGACCGCTATGTCTTCAGCTACAGCGATGACTTCTTCGCTTACCCCAACAACTACAACTACTACGTGCAGTACTATCGTGACACCTTCCAGCACGGGGGGATCTCGCTCGAAGAGATGCTTATCCCGCTGATCACGATGCAACCCAAACCCTAAACACTGAATGATAAGAAACATCGTATTGGACCTCGGCGGCGTCCTCTTCCGACTGGATCGCGAAGAGGCCCTACGCCGCTTCGCTGCCCTTGGGGTACCTGACGTCGAGAAGATGCTGGATCCCTACCTTCAGAGTGGTTACTTCCTCCAGGTCGAGGACGGGCGCATGACGGAGCCCGAGTTCCGTGCAGCGCTCAGCTCGCTGGCGGGTCGTACACTCACCTACGACGACATCGCTCACGCTTACTTCGGCTTCCTCAGCGAAGTAGACGCCTATAAGTTCGACTTCATCGAGGAGGAGCTCGGGGACTACCGCATCTTCATCCTCTCCAATACCAATCCCTACGTCATGGACTTCTGCGAGTCGGACCGCTTCCTCCCCAGCGGCCGCACGCTCTCGTCCTTCTGCGAGAAGAAGTTCGCCTCCTGCGAGATGGGGATGGTCAAGCCCGACCGCCGTATCTTCGAGACGATGCTGCGCGAGGGGAATATGCGCCCCGAGGAGACGCTCTTCCTCGACGACGGCCCTGCGAACGTAGCCATGGCGCGTGAGTTCGGCATACACACCTACCAGCCCCTCAATGGCGAGGACTGGCGGGAGCCCGTACGCCAGCTCCTCGGCCAGCTCAACCAGCACGGATAAGTTTGGCTATCTTTGCAGTCGATAAACGAGCACATTACTAATTCATTTATAGACCATCAACGAATCATGAAGAGAATTGTACTGATCCGTCACGGCGAAAGCGTGTGGAACAAGGAGAACCGCTTCACTGGCTGGACGAACGTAGACCTCTCCGAAAAGGGTGTCGAAGAAGCTAAGAAGGCTGGGGCCATCCTCAAGGAAAACGGCTTCCACTTCACCCAGGCTTATACCTCCTACCTCAAGCGCGCTATCAAGACCCTCAACCAGATCCTCGACGTCATGGACCTCGACTGGATCCCCGTAGAGAAGAGCTGGCGCCTCAACGAGAAGCACTACGGTATGCTTCAGGGCCTCAACAAGGCTGAGACGGCTGAGAAGTACGGTGACGAGCAGGTGAAGATCTGGCGCCGTAGCTACGACGTGCCTCCCACGCCTCTGGCTGCTACCGACGAGCGCGCACCTCAGGCTGACCCCCGCTACTCGGGTGTCGTACCTGCTTACCTGCCCCTGACCGAAGCACTCTGCCACACGGTCGCTCGTACGCTCCCCTACTGGGAAGACAAGATCTTCCCCTCGCTCATGCAGCACGATGACGTCCTCGTAGCAGCTCACGGCAATAGCCTGCGCGGTATCATCAAGGTCCTCAAGGGCATCTCTGACGAAGACATCGTCGAGCTGAACCTCCCCACGGCCGTTCCTTACGTCTTCGAGTTCGACGATGAGCTCCGTCTCGTCAAGGACTACTTCCTCGGTGACCCCGAAGAGATCAAGAAGCTTATGGAGGCTGTAGCCAACCAGGGTAAGAAGGCTTAAGCCTACGACTCCCCACTACTTGTTAGATAAAAGCGCCCCAGATAGCACGTGCTATCTGGGGCGCTTACCTATATATAGGTATATTGCAGACTGTGAGCCATTAAGCCTACATATTGAGCTACCTTTGCACCCTGTAGGGAGGGACTTTCCCCTCCGTCATCGTATCACACATTAGTCCGTTCACAGATATGAATACCAAGAAGTGGGCTTCGGTCCTTCTCCTCGCTGGCCTCACCCTCGGCCTCTCCTCCTGCGGTGGCAAGGAAAACAACGAGCCCAAGCCAACACCCAACCCCGTCGTCACAGGCACCGATGGCACCTACACCATCAGCAAGGTGACGGTCACTCCCGCAGAAGTCACCCTCAAGGATATCGGTAAGATCAACCTCGCCGAGTTCAACTTCGGCGAAGCGGTCCTCGGCACGGGCGAGTTCACTCAGGTCACGCTCAAGGACAAAAAGATCACCTTCACCGGCAAGCAAGGTACCCGCGAATACGAAGTACAATACGACGTAAAGAAGGGTGCTACTATCCACACCCCTAAGCACGGTGCTATGCCCTTCGCCCCCCAGGTAGGTAGCTTCTCCGTCAAGGATGGCAAGCTCTCCGGTCAGCTGGATCTCTCCATGTACATCATGTACCTCAATAGCTACAAGACGCGCTACGGCAAGAGTCCCAGCGAAGAGATCACGAAGATCCTCACCGCACTCAACAAGGCTGAGACAAAGTCGACGATTGCCTTCGAAGGCACCGTCACGAAGTAGCCTACCCCATACTCTACCCTTGGCTAAGGTCAGGAGGCTGCACACTGCGCCTCCTGGCCTTAATGCATTACACGTATGTCACTCACAAGATGGAATGAGGGGGAGCATCCGCCCCCTACGAGAAGGTGCTATGAACCTATATTGGTCAGCGGGTGAAACCACTACTGGTCAGCGAGCAAACCAGTAGTGGTCGGCGCGTGAACCAGTACTGGTCCGACTGCGAACCACTACTGGTCGTCACAGCGACCACTATAGGTTGCTTTTCCATCCTCTACAAGATGCTTCAGCATCCCTTACACCGACGCACTCCTCCCCGCACATCTTAGGTGGATAATCCCCCTAAAGGTGTACGATCTCCACCACACGCAGCACCTTTCCCACAGCCTTATCCCCAGCGTTATCCCCGAGAGATACCCACGACACCGCCCCGTAGGCATCGGCGCGTTCGCACCAAGAGCAGTGCAGCCTCCTCCCCATCTCCCTACTTATCCCCAGGCTTATCCCCGAGGAATGTGGACGAGGAAGAGGAGTCCATTGCACGGCATTTCCGAGGAGTACAGGGCTCTAACTATTTTGTATGCCGCTGATATTTAGTATCTTCACAACTAAAACAGTCGTATAGCTATGCCTACCAAACAAACCGAATCCGCTCCGAGCTTCCTACAAGTCTATACGCAGGTGCGTCGCGACCGCATGAAGCACTCGTTCTTTCGACAGATCAGCGCTTGTGTTGACTGGCGAGGGATTCGTACACTACTCAACAAGAAGTACACAAAGACCCAGAACGCCACAGGCAATCCAGCCTATAATTCCTTGATGATGTTCAAGATCTTACTGCTTCAGACTTGGTACGGCCTGAGTGATTACGAAGTCGAAGAACGGATCAACGACTCCCTCCTCTTCAGCGAATTCCTCCTCTTGGATATGGGCCTTCCAGCTCCAGACCACAGCACCATCTGTCGCTTTCGCGCTGAACTGACACGCTTGGGGATTATGGACAAGCTCCTTAGGGAGCTGAATAAGCAGTTCAAGAAGCACGGGATTAGCCGTATTCAGGAGGGCGATGTCGCTACCGAAAGCTTGAGCGAACGTATACACAGAATATCTTGGAAGCTATGGCATACAATCTGAAGCGTATGCCTGGGCTTCTTGTGCTCCAGAGCACCAAATAGCCCCCTTGCCCCCTCTCGGAAGGATCATCCTTCCGAGAGGGGGCAAGGGGGGAGACAGGCATCCCACTTCTCAGCCTAAAGACTCCGAAGTTCAGAGGAGGAAAGTGCAAGCTGTGAAGAGACGGGCTTGCGCAATGGTCTCATTAAAGGTACCTATTAGTTTAAGATTGTCTCTATTCATGTAAATACAAAAAGCATACAACAATGTCTAATTTCATCTGTCAAATATGGGATGCCTCTGGCAAAAGGCTGGAGATTGACCTACCTCAGTCACATCCAGCCCTAATAGATATGTTGAATCTACTCTGTAGTGCTGATCCCTTGCTGTGGATTGATGAAAGCGGTCATAATAAACTCTTCATTTGCTCTCCAGATCTGAAAGTCCGAGTCCATGATATCTGCGGTAAACACAAATCTGATGAATTATTTGATTTGTCACCTATAGAAGACTTTTTCAACAATCAAGCCGATAATGCTCCATTAGCGTTCCTTAGGAAAGGAGGTCGAGGTCTATTGAGAATTGATGAGAATCTGATAGAAAAAGCAATGTGTCTGGTTAAATTCTGGTCCTCTTACGATGTTATATCTTTTGGGGATAAGGGGAAGGACGAGTATACAGGTCCAAATGATTTGAAGGCCTGTGTCTGTCGTTTCTGCAGAAGGGGTCATCCTGAAGTAAAGTTCAAGAAGAGAAATGCCCATGCTATTCCAGAGGCACTCGGTAATAAACTCATCTTTTGCAATGATGAATGTCCAGACTGTAATGCAACTCTAAGTCCTATAGACAAGGAGTTAGCGGAGTACTTAAAATATCGCAGATCAGAGGGTAGAATTCGAAATAAGAAGGGTAAGATCATCAAGGTATGCGGGCATAATTTTTCCCATGATGGCTCTGCAGGGAAGCGTAAAATATCACGTTTAGCCATTCTTAAAGAGACGGAAAGTAAGTATTATGTTAAGCTTGAGGGAGCAGAACCTATAACTCATTTGGGTATTTATAAGGCTCTTGCCAAGATTGCTATAGATTTGATGCCTCGTGATCTTGTAAATGAGTTTCAATCTACAATTGACTGGATCAAGGGTGAGTTTGTTCCCCAAAAGCTCCCCAATGTATTCTATATTTATCAGAGTTCATCCGTATCCCAGCCTTTGGTACATCTTTTTGTTCGGCACGATGAGACATTAAGTCTAGGATTACCGAGATGTATTGTTACATTAACTATGATAGACTTGACGTTTTTCTTTATCGTTCCATTAGGGAAAGATGAACCGATTTATATGGAGGACTACTTAAAAGACTACCTCAAATATATAATTCCAAATACTCCAGAGCAATCTATCGACTGCATTGATATGGCGGATAGGATAGGTAAATATGCTCATGTTAAGGAATGGGTATATAAAGATGAATGTGAGATTGTGGGTCAGAGTGAGTTTAACCAGTTTCAAGAAAAGAATCCTAACCAAGTGGACTTCCCCGAATTTGATGCATCACTGGTGAAGATCTTGAGTTGTCAGACCTCGGAGGATTTATCTCCAAGAGAGGAGTTAACAAATAGATTACGAATAGAAGGTTCTATTGCGAAGATGAATCATTTGAGCATAGCTTTTGATTCACCACCAGTTATTAGGTGTTCTTGGGAAATTGAAATTCAGGCGATTAATAATCGAGAAACGGCATTAAGGGCTCATTGTACAGTTGTAGTTAGTCATAGGTGTATATCTAGGGTTTGTTCAACTGAGTTTGGAGAAGTTTCTCCTTTCTTTCTTGAATATGTAGTTGGTGTAGCGTGCGAGCACCTAGGAGAGAAGATTGCAGATAAATTCTGCCAGTATGATTTTTTACAGCTCGCTGGATTCTTGATGGAGTCTCAGGGGCTTGTCCCGCCCACAAAAGAGAGCACAGAGCAATCTGTAATGACAACACATGTTGATTGATAGCGCAAAAAAGAGAAACTTCTTGGTAGAGTAGACTTCACAAGACATTGCACGGTATTTCAAAGGCATACAGGGTTATGAACACTTCGTATATCACTGACATTTAGCATCTTCGCAACAAAACAGTCGTATAGCTATGCCTACCAAGCCAACCGAATCCGCTCCGAGCTTCCTGCAAGTCTATACGCAGGTGAGGTGCGTCGCGACCGCATGAAGCACTCGTTCCTTCGACAGATCAGCGCTTGCGTTGACTGGC